>Ga0209598_10000872_pt1 | contig 24537 bp, 23 predicted proteins | sample M_140807_EF_Meta_FD_187317 | JGI IMG/M metagenome (GOLD analysis project Ga0209598, IMG submission 187317) | Freshwater microbial communities from Lake Montjoie, Canada to study carbon cycling - M_140807_EF_MetaG (SPAdes) (version 2) | ecosystem: Environmental > Aquatic > Freshwater > Lake...
TTTTTTACCGGCTTCTGTGTTTTTTACATCTGGCGATTTTCCCAGATTTCCAATCAATTGTACTTTGTTTCTTAATGAAAACATGTTGTGTGTTTTTAATTGTTTAAAATAATATTTCAGTCAATTACTGGCGCCAATAAAATGACAGAGCAAATGTGCTATTACAATTAAAAATTAGTCGGTACTTATTCGTTTGTTGTTGAAAATACATGTTTATAACCGTGTAAAAACGGATAAGTATTTTCGATATGCTTTTAATTTTAAAATAAAAAAAATGGAAAATAAAACCTGTCAGCATTGCAATAAAACCATAAAAGGTAGAACAGATAAAAAGTTCTGTGATGATTATTGTAGAAACATTTTTAATAATCAATTAAAATCTTCTACCAATAATTTGGTTAGAAACACGAATAATATTTTAGGAAAAAATAGAAGAATTATTGAAAGTTTTTTAGAAGAAGAAAATATTTACATTAAAATAAAAAAGGAAATTTTAATCAATAGCGGATTTTCATTTTCTTATAATACAAAATGTAAGAAGTTAGCAAAAGGTGCGTATATCTATTACTGTTATGATTACGCATTTTTACCCATTTCCGAAGATTACTGCATTTTGATGAAAGAATTATAGACTAATTATTGTCTACATAATTTTTTTATCTCCTCAGATAAATTAGGAAATTCATTTATTAAATCATCAGCTTTAGCCAATTCAAAGTCGTTGAAATCAAAACCCGGTGAAACGGTACATCCAACAAAACAAAATTCAGCATGATCAGCAGGAATACTTGCAAACCAACAATTGGCAGGAACAATATATTGAAAGACTTCCCCATTTTCAATGTCTGAACCCAATTTAATGATGTCTAATTTTCCTTCAGTGTTAATAACGTACACCAGTAGGGTTTGTCCAGAATAAAAATGCCAGCATTCATCACTTTTAATTTTATGAAATGCAGAAAAATTCCCCTGCTCCAATAAAAAATAAATGGCTGTGCTAAAAACCCTGCCTTCTGTAAAGGCTGAAGGCAGGGCACTTTGTATAATATTGAATGAGCTTCTATACGTTTCTTTGTACCACCCTCCTTCTGGATGTGGTAAAAGAGAATAATGAGCAATTAGTTTTTCAGCAGTCATTTTTTATAAATTATCGTATTCATAAAGATGGTCAATATGTGTACCAGGTTCCATTTCGCAAACCGGTTTTATAATACCATCATTCAAACCATACACCCAACCGTGCAAATGTGGACGTTGATGATTTTTCCAAGCTTTTTGAACTATGGAAGTTTTAGCCAAATTCATAATTTGCTCTGATACGTTAAATTCTATTAATTTATTTGTACGCTCCTCTTCATTTTCAATTTTATTAATTTCATCTCTATGAATTCTATACACATCTTTAATATTGCGTAACCACTTGTTGATTATACCGAGAGACTGATTTCCCATTGCAGCTTTTACGCCACCACATCCATAATGGCCACAAACAATAATGTGTTTTACTTTTAAAACTTCTACAGCGTATTCTAAAACACTTAATAAATTTATGTCTGTATGAACCACCATATTGGCAATATTTCTATGCACAAATATTTCGCCAGGTTGAGTTCCGGTAATTTTATCTGCGGGCACCCTACTATCACTACAGCCTATCCATAAAAATTCCGGCGTTTGAATATGTGATAATCTAGAAAAAAATTCAGGATCTATTTGTACTTGTTCTTTAGCCCATGCTTTATTTTCTAACAATAATTTCTCGTATACGTTTATCATTTTTTGTTTTTTTTGAAGATAAATAAAAATATAGTTTTTAAATCAGTTTTAATTTGGATTTAATTAATTTGTTTCTAATAATTGATGCAGTTTATTGTGTTCATTCTTTTTAATGGTGCAATTTATATTTTTCAAAGCAGCATGTTTAATAAATTCATTAATGGTATCAATCACGTCTTTATCAATATGTTCGGCATGCACTAAATCAATAATGAGGTTAGAATTTTCTGGAATTTCTTCCAACTTCTTTTTTAAAAGCGGTTTAATAAAAAAGGAAACATCTTTTCTCAATCTGATTAAAACATTGTTTCCTTCGGAAATAGAAAAAATAGCAGATCTATAATTGCTTCTAATCACGTAAAATAACCCAATGAAAATACCAATAATTACCCCTTTTAATAAGTCGGTTAAAATGATGCTTATAATTGTAATAACAAAAGGCATAAACTGATCCCAACCTTTTTGATAATATTCTTTAAACAAAGTTATTTTTGCCAATTTATACCCTGTAAATACTAGGATTGCAGCCAATGCTGCTTTTGGAATTAAGTTTAAAACATTGGGTAAAAATACCACACAGATTAAAATGAGCAATCCGTGAATAATTGTACTCGATTTTGTTTTTGCTCCAGCATTTACATTGGCACTGCTTCGTACAATTACACTGGTGAGTGGAAGTCCACCCAACATTCCGCTTGTCATATTTCCAATACCTTGAGCAATTAATTCTCTATTGGATGGTGTTACTCTTTTTAAATTATCCAATTTGTCTACGGCTTCAATACCTAAAAGTGTTTCAAGTGAAGCAACCATGGCAAGTGTTAATCCAATTATCCAAACATCCATATTGTTTAAATATTGCCAATTGGGAAATTTTAAAAAACCAAGAAAATCATTTACCGTATTTGCAATTGGAATATTTACCAAATGCGCATTTCTATCTGTAATTGGATTTTCGATGTCACCTAAAAACTGATTCATTAAAACGCCAACGATTACAACACATAAAGGACCGCTAAACAATTGAAAAAACTTTAAAGATTTTATTTTTTTATTTTCATAAATGATTAAAATAATAATTCCAATTAGTCCGATAATTATTGCATTGGGGGTAAAATTATTGATGGATTTTAAAACGGATGAGAATGTATTTTCTCCAGATATTTGAAAAAAAGACTCATCACCTTCATAGTCTTTATCATATCCAACCAAATGTGGTATTTGTTTTAAAATTAAAATAATACCAATAGCCGCCAGCATTCCTTTAATAACACTGTTTGGAATATAATCACCAATGATACCCAATTTAAATACACCCATTAAAATTTGGAATGCACCAGCAATGACAACTGCTAAAAAGAAAGCTTCAATAACCGGAACTTTTAAAACCCCCGCTGCAACAATTGCTGTTAATCCAGCAGCCGGACCGCTTACACTTAATTGGCTACCACTGATAAATCCAACAACTATACCTCCAACTACACCTGCAATTATCCCGCTCATTTCATTTACACCGCTGGCAACTGCAATGCCCAAACAAAGTGGAATAGCAACCAAAAAAACTACTACAGAAGCGGAAAGGTCTGCGCCAATATTTTGAATATATTTTTTCATAAAAAATTAAAATAAATCTGAAAAGTGAATTTAAAATTCGATTAAGAAATCAAAATAATCATGATATGTTTTATAAACAAAATCACCACCGAAAAGTTGTTTTATCAATTAATATATCTATAAAAAAAGTTTATAAACAGTATTTTAAAAACAACAGAAATAAATTAAGCGGAAAAATTTGGAGGAGGTCCGTCTTTGTCTATAAATGGAGGAGAAATTAATTGTACGGAGAAACAAAAACTTTGAGTTTGTTTATTAAATACAAAAAGATTTATTAATGATTCATTAACTGAAACATTCTTTTCATTTGATTTTTCTTTTTGATTTTTCTCCGTCTCATCATCGGTTTCATCATCAGCGTCTTTTTCAGAATCTTCGTTATTGAAAAACTTTTTTAATGATGACGTTTCTTTTTTATTGATGTAATTATGTAGAAAACAAATGTTTTCTATAATGCTGAGGTAATTAACAGAAATAACAATTAATAAAAAAAGAGTAATTATTTTTTTCACAAAGTGGCTATTAAAACTTAAACCAAAATTAAGTTTTAAAAATCAGTTTTAATCAATTTTAAAGACATCTCGCCGTTTTATATTTTGATACCAAGTTTACAATCGTAGGTTAATGTAATTCGAAACTAATCAACATTTCTTCTCAACCTATATTGAATCTTTCGAATTTATTAAACATCTAACGCCAAACCAAAAACCACAAACGCCAAACATGCTAAGCAATCATAATGATTAAAAATGAAACTATATATTCATTCCGCCACAAGCGCTAATGGTTTGCCCGGTTACATAGCTACCCATATCAGATGCAAGAAATAAACAAACATTGGCAATGTCTTCAGCAGATGCGAAACGGCCTAAAGGAATTAATGATTTATATTTATCTGCACTGTTTCCGTCTTGTAAATAACTTGTCATATCTGTTTCTACAAATCCAGGTGCAACGGCATTACAACGGATGTTTCTACTTCCCAATTCTTTAGCAACGCTTTTTGTAAATCCAATAACACCAGCTTTACTTGCTGCATAACTTGCTTGTCCTGCATTTCCCATTTCACCAATTACGCTACTCATGTTTATGATACTTCCCGATTTTGCTTTCATCATCGGTTTGATTACTTGCTTCGTCATATTAAAAACGCTATTCAAATTTACCTGAATCACTTCATTCCATTGTTCAACGCTCATACGCAACAACAAATTATCTTTAGAAATACCCGCATTATTTACACAAATATCAACTTGTCCAAACTCAGCAATCACATCATTTACAAAGGTTTCGCAAGCATTAAAATCAGCTGCATTGCTTTGATAGGCTTTTGCTTTTACACCCAACTCGGTAATTTTTTCTACTAAGGCATTTGCTTTATCGCGACTACCATCACTAACATAAGTAAATGCGATGTGTGCACCTTCTTGTGCAAATTTTAAAGCAACAGCTTCTCCGATTCCTCTGGCAGCTCCTGTTACAATGGCAACTTTTCCTGATAATAAATTCATTTTTGTAATTGCTTTATATGATTTTAATAGAAAATAATGTATTGCGAAAGTAATAAATAAAATAGGACCACATTAAATCAGGGTTAGAATTTCTTCCAATATTTTACGATCGTTACAAAGTCTGGGTATTTTATGTTGTCCACCTAGTTTGTTTTTGCTTAAAAGCCATTTATTGAAAACGCCATTAGGTAGGACATGAATTTGGGGTAATCCAAGGGCTATGTTGCCAGAACGCTTGGCTTCATAATCGCTGTTTAAAGATTTTAAAGCGTTATCAAGTTCAATAGTAAACTTGTTTAAATTTTGAGGTGCTTGTTCAAATTCGATAAGCCATTCGTGAGCGCCGTTATGGCTTTCAGAAAAAAATATTGGCGCAGCGGTATAATCTAAAACCCTGGAATTGGTGATTTGTGTAGCAATAGCAATAGCGCGATCACTATTTTCTACAATGAGTTCTTCACCAAAAGCATTGATATAATGTTTTAACCTACCGGTTACCTTTATACGATACGGATTAATGGATGTAAAAGAAATTGTATCTCCAACCAAATATCTCCATAATCCGCCAGCAGTACTAATGATTAGCGCATAGTTTTGATTAAGTTTTACTTTATCTAATCCAATGGTTAAAGGCGTTGTTTTTCCATATTCTTCAATAGGCATAAATTCGTAAAAGATTCCATGCTCGGTAAAAAGCGTCATTCCATCATCATTTGGATTCTCCTGACCAGCAAAAAAACCTTCACTGGCATTATAAATTTCAAGATAATTGATTGGCGCGCCCATGATTTTTTCAAACTGCTCACGGTAAGGGATAAACGAAACACCACCATGAATATAAAGTTCAAGATTTGGCCAAACTTCTTTGATGGATTTTTTTTCTTTGATTTCTAAAATTCGTTTAAGCAATAATAACGTCCATGTAGGAACGCCGGCGATTGATGTTACATTTTCATCTGCAGTTGCGGTAGCGAGTTTTTCAATTTTATCGGTCCAATTGTCTAACAGTGCAACACTTAATTCGGGTGTTCTAAGCCATTGTCCCCAAAATGGGGTGTTTTGCATCAACACGGCACTTAAATCACCATATTGAATTTCGTCATTCACTTGATTTAGTTGATGCGAACCGCCTACCACTAATCCTTTACCCGTAAGCAAATCGCTTGATGGAAAATTATTGTAGTAATTGGCTAAAACATCTTTACTGGCTTTAAAATGATTTTCTTGCAAACTTTCTTCGCTAACTGGAATGAATTTGCTTTTGCTGCTGGTGGTTCCGCTACTTTTGGCAAACCATTTTACGGGTGTATTCCATAAAATATTTTCTTCGCCTTGCATCATTTTCTCAATGAAAGGCGCTGTGTTTTCGTATTCTTGAATTGGTACGTTTGCTTTGAATGCTTTAAGTGAATATAGGTTTGAAAAATGATGTGCTTTTCCAAAATCTGTGTATTGTGCTGTAGTAACAAGATCTTGCAAAACATCTCGTTGGGCAGCAACAGGATGGTTTCTCCAATTCTTAATTCGCCAAATACGCATTCTGGCAATTTTTGATATTGCAGGAGCAAGAAACTTCATTTATGTAAGATATGAAAATATGCTGATGAATGTAAAACGATGTTTTATTTACGAATAATCTAGTTTTAGAAAAATACTTAGTCTTTTAATTTCGAATCTTCTAAGTCTTCATTTGACGCTTTTTCGTGGAGATAGTCTTTTCTTTTTAATTCAAAATTTCTACCAAGATATAATCTGCGTACTTGTTCGTCATTTGCCAATTCTTCAGCTGTTCCGTGTTTAAATATTTTTCCGTCAATCAGCAAATACGCACGATCACAAATTGATAAAGTTTCATTTACATTGTGATCGGTAATTAGGATGCCAATATTTTTAAATTTCAACTTCGCAATAATTTCTTGAATGTCTTCAACAGCGATAGGATCAACGCCAGCAAAAGGCTCATCTAGTAAAATAAACTTTGGATTTACAGCAAGTGCACGTGCAATCTCAGTTCTTCTTCTCTCTCCCCCACTTAGTGTATCGCCATTGTTTTTACGAACATGCTGTAACCTGAATTCATTTAATAAAGACTCCAGTTTTTCTTTTTGTTCTGATTTTTTAAGTTTTGTCATTTCCAACACAGCAGTAATATTATCTTCAACACTAAGTTTTCTAAAAACACTTGCTTCTTGAGGCAAATAACCAATGCCCAATTGTGCACGTTTGTACATGGGTAATTTGGTGATGTTGGTATCGTTTAAAAAAACTTCACCCTTATCCGATTTAACTAAACCTACTACTTGGTAAAACGACGTGGTTTTTCCAGCACCATTTGGACCGAGCAAACCAACAATTTCACCCTGGCTCACATCAAAGGAAACGTCGTTAACAACAGTTCTGCTGCCGTAAACTTTCACAAGATTTTTACTATATATGGTTAAATTCATTATGTACAAATTTAGCGGATGTAAATTATTTGAAGGATTAAAGTTTTAAAAATAAAAAATACGACTAATTGAAATAAGTATAGTCAAACTTTGATTTTCTTTTTATTTGGAATTATCTTCACCATCGAAATAAATAAAACCAATCTTTTAAACAATTATTTTGAAAATAGTGTTTATAAAGAGTTCAAAGCGTAAAAACGATTTAAAGAAAGTTAATAAATTTTAAAGAAAGATGAAAGTAACAGACCATATCAGTCAATCTAATAAAACCTTGGTATCATTTGAAATTTTACCACCTTTAAAAGGAAAGGGAATTCAATCATTGTATAGTCATTTAGATCCATTAATGGAGTTTAATCCTTCTTTTATTAATGTAACGTATCATAGAAGTGAGCATACGTTTAAAAAAAGAGCTGACGGTAGTTTTGAAAAAGTAGTGGTGAGAAAACGTCCTGGAACTGAATCCATTTGCGCATCTATCATGAATAAGTATACTGTAGATACGGTTCCACATTTGATTTGCGGTGGATTTGGTATAAATGAAACGGAAGATGCGTTGATTAATTTAAATTACTTGGGGATAGACAATGTGTTGGTACTACGAGGAGATGCGGCAAAAAATGAAAGTGCATTTGAACCAGAACCAGGCGGCCATCAATTTGCTATTGACCTATTAAAGCAAGTTAAAAATTTGAATGATGGTATTTATATAGAAGAGGATTTGAAAAATACAATGAAAACAAAATTCTGTATTGGTGTTGCGGGTTATCCTGAAAAGCATTTTGAGGCGCCAAATATGGAATCGGATTTAAAACATTTAAAAGCAAAGGTAGATGCCGGCGCAGATTATATCATTACACAAATGTTTTTTGACAATGCAAAATATTTTTCATTTGTAAATGCATGTAGAGAAATTGGAATAAATGTACCAATCATCCCAGGGTTGAAACCTGTTTATACTAAAAAGCAATTAACCATTTTGCCAAAAACATTTCATATAGATTTGCCAACGCCATTATCAGAAGCTGTTCAGGCATGCAAAACAGACTTAGATGTAGAAAAAATTGGGCAAGAATGGATGATTGAACAATCGAAAGAATTGAAAAAAGCCGGTGTTCCTGTTTTGCATTATTATACATTAGGAAGACCAATGGTTGTTGCCAATGTTGTTAAAGAAGTATTTTAATTGGTTTTATTTTTATTCATGATATAATAATTAGGTATTAATCTTCGTTATAGGTGTATAAAAGATTTAAAAATCGTAACCTATGCCTAGATTAACAACACATCAAGAAGTAATTCTTGTACAAGGAACAAAATTTGCCAACAGGCAATATGCTGAAAATAGCACACCAACTTCCAACAATTACTTATCAAAACATGAAAAGCTAAAAGAAGCTTGCTGGAATGGTCAGTTGAAAGAAATGATGCCAGAATTGTTTTTTATGTTTACGCCAGATACAAATTTGTTTTTATGGCAAATGCGCGAAGGGGAAAAAGTAATAACCATGGAATTATCTGAAGAGCCTACTGAATTAGATTTTCATGCGTCTATTGATCCATATATTTTTATGGAGATTCAGGAATACAATTAATTTTAAAAACAATAATAAAAAATTAAGCCGTTTCAATTTGGAATGGCTTTTTTATTTCGCGCAAATGCGAGAAAGAGTTGAAACACTAAGACACGAAGGCGCAAAGACACGAAATTTTTTTAATAGGAAGTTGCTAATAAACGGAAAATGCCAACAACCTTTTGAACTTCATAAACCTCATAAACCTCATAAACCTCGTTTTAAAATAAAAAACCGCCTCATAATTTTGAGGCGGTTTTAATTTTTTTGAATACCATTTTTGGTATCAGATTGTTGGATTGTTTAAAAAGGGTTAAGGATCATTCGGTTTAGTTTTCATAGGGTTTAGTTTTCATAGGGTTTGGTTTTAGCCATTATCGCTTTTTACAGCATAGGCCAGGATATTGGTTTTGGTGTTTTTCATAGTTATTTTAAAGAACTTATTTTTAATAATAGAAGTTGATCGATTTTGGTTTTTTTGGATATTGAAAAGAACGTTTACATTCTTTTGGATTTTGTTTGGATAGATATTTAATTCATTTTCTATCAACCAACTTCTTACACAAAGATGCATCGATATTAGTTGCTCAACAAGAGCATTATTGCCCTTTTTTTGCGATGATGTTATTACATGTTGGATAGTAAATCAACCTGAATTTTTGTTGGAGAAGTACGTTGAAGAAGGAACGTATTTATACGTTTTAGAGAAATAGATTGAATAATTACGACAAAAAAATCCCTGCTATTTTTAGCAGGGATTTTTTAAAAAATTAATACATGGAAAAGTTTTTAAAACAAAGCAAATCCCACATAAAAAGAAGCATTGATTGAATTAATTGGTTCAATAACACTTTTACTTGTTTTAATAACCCTTAAACCGATTATTGTTTTATTCGTTTTTACGTTAGCATCAAAAAAAATCCCGCTGGTTTTAATTCCTTTACCATCAATGTTTTCATCAGGTTCTCCTGTAGTTTTAGTTTTTTCTGATTTAGTTGGAAAAAAAGAAAATTGATACCCTACACCAAAAGAAAAATTGTCTGAGGGTCTGTATTTAATCATTAAAGGCAATTCAACAGAACTATTGTTTATTGTTGTCTTGGAATTTATTCCCCCGAAGTTTATCTCACGTACAAACGAGTTATTTGTGTAATTAATTTCAGCTTGTAAATTAATTTTGTTTTCTAGTTCTAATACTTCGAAGTAACCAATACTATAACCAATCCCAGATTTTAAGTTATCTGTTTTATCTGTTATTATTGAATAATTAGGTGCAACCTTGAAGCCGCTATAAATTTTAGATTGAGCCTGACTGTTATTGCAAATCATTAAACCAAATATTGTTATGGCGAATACTATTTTTTTCATGATAATAAAAGTTTTAAAAAATTAATTAATGGCTTTGATAATTGCTTGCTTTGTTGTTGTGTTTCCAGATCTAGTTTCGGCACTATTTATTTTAATGTCGCTTTGTGAATGATGCGTTTCGTTACCATTGTATGGTTCTTGATAAAACTTTTTGAAATAACCAGCATAGCCTGTTACTTTAATTTTTACAGTACTAAAAAAGAAGTATTCATGTCTTTCAATGATATAATTTGGATGTACAATGATATCGACATTAGAATTTGAAATAGCTTTATATCCTGCAGAAGCCTTTAATTTTTTTAGGCCAACACCTTCACTTTGAAATCTCAAACCTTCTGCATATTTATTATCATCTTTCGATACTTTAAAGAAAAGAAAATAGGTGGCTTCCGCTTCACCGCTGATTTTTTTATTCATATCTACATCCACATCCGCTCTAATTGGATTAATCTCTGCTTTTGGTGAATACATTGGCACAGATAGCGTTTTGGTAAAAGTGGAATTACAAGAGCAAAGCACAAGGCCTGCTAAAGGAATCATTAATAATTTTTTCATTTTTTATATTTTATATTTTAAAATGTGAATATAAAAAAAGCGTAACAACTTTCAAAATATTTAATATTATTTTAATAAAAAAAGAGGCTGTCTTTAAAAGGCAGCCTCTAAATTTTTTAACCTTCACTCTTGGTTTTTCAGGATTGGGTTTTACTTATAGGGAGTAAACGTTTCCTGTTTTTAGAGTTTCTTTTTCATTGAAAAAGAAGTGGGTTTTAAAATTTTACAGATTTAAATAAACCTGTTTGCTTTTTTACCTGCTTACTTTTATTTGGAAAGTAAGTGGGCTTGGATGTTGGATCTACCGGTTTTTTTGCCATCATCGCCTTTTACGGCATAAGCTAGGATATTGGTTTTTTAGTTTTCCACCATCATCGCTTTTTACAGCATAGGTGAGGATATTGGTTTTGGTTTTCATTTCCGGATAAAATTTTATCCGTTGGTATTGGATTTTTAGTTTTTTAAGGGTACTGGATTCGTTTGGTTTTTTTAGGATTTTAGAAATTGAATTTTTGTTTTACCATCATTCGATTTCTGATACAAAGATGCATCGCTTTTTTATGCTGTACTAGAGCAATACTGCCCTTTTTTCGGGGTGATGTAATTACCAGAAATGAGAAAAAATCAGCGTATAATGTACAAATTCCTTGGGTAGATTAACTGCGTATATTTACGATTGGAGATAATAAAATTTGTTATAAAATAAAAATGCTGCATCTTGAAATGCAGCACTGTATTGATTCTTATTGAATTTGGTAACTATTTTGATAAACTTTGAATAATGTCGTATTTGGTTACAATCTGATACAAACCGCTATCATCTTTACTCATGACCGCACCGTTTTCTTTATTGATAAAATTACTTAAACGCTCAACAGGCGTATCAAAACTTACTTCTGGATATGGACTTTCTAAAACATCTTTTACCAAATGTGTTTTAATCTCACTGTTTACAAGCATCTTATTAAATAAACCACTTTCAGAAATAGCACCAACCATAATTCCGTTTTCAAAAACAGGAATATTTTCAATGTCGAATTTCTTCATCAAATGAATGGCTTCCATTACAGTTTGGTCTGTAAATAAGCTAATAAGCTTTTGACTTTTTCTACCATTGATAATGTCTTTAAAAGTATTTACATCCAGAAAGCCACGTTCCATCATCCATTCGTCGTTATATACTTTACCTATATATCTGCTACCATGATCGTGAAAAATACAAACCACCACATCTTCTGGTTTTAATTGATCTTTTAAATTAAATACACCTTGTAAACAGCTGCCACAGCTGTATCCAATAAATATGCCTTCTTCTTTGGCAATTCTTCTTGCCATAACGGCACCATCTTTATCGGTAACCTTTGTAAATTCATCGATGTATTGCATGTCGTAATTCTGCGGTACAAAATCTTCTCCAAAACCTTCGCTGATATACGGATACACTTCATTATTATCTAACTCACCGGTTTCGAAATATTTTTTCAACAAAGAGCCATAACTATCAATGGCCCAAACTTTAATATTTGGATTTTTTTCTTTCAAATATTTTCCAGTACCAACAATGGTTCCGCCTGTTCCTGTTGCCACAACAAGATGTGTTATTTTACCTTCGGTTTGTTCCCAAATTTCAGGTCCGGTCTGCTCGTAATGCGCTTGACGATTGGCTAAATTATCATATTGATTTACATACCAAGAGTTCGGAATTTCGGTAGCCAATCTTTTAGAAACAGAATAATAAGAGCGTGGATCTTCGGGTTCAACATTAGTAGGACAAACAATTACTTCAGCACCAACTGCTTTTAAAATATCTGCTTTTTCTTTAGATTGTTTATCGGTGGTAGTGAAAATACATTTGTAACCTTTTACGCATGCAGCAAGTGCCAATCCCATACCTGTATTACCACTTGTACCTTCAATAATGGTACCGCCTGGTTTGATTTTTCCTTCGGCTTCAGCCACTTCAAGCATTTTCAACGCCATTCTATCTTTAATAGAATTACCAGGGTTAAAATACTCCACTTTTGCTAATACGGTACAAGGTAAATCCTTGGTTACTTTGTTTAATTTAATTAACGGTGTATTTCCGATAGTTTCTAAAATGTTATTGAGCCACATAAATTTTTTATTTCAAAGATAATATTTCTAATAACTGGCGAATTGATTATTGATGAATTCAAAACAATAGACAATAATGATAGATAAAGATTAATAAAACTTCTTTTATAGTAGAAAAAAACTTTAAATTTGCGCTAGTTTTTAAAAATATATTTAATAATCATTAAAAATATTAGCGATAATGTCAAAATCAGCCGCTTATGTAACATTTGCCATTTTAATTTTGATTGCTTTTGCATCATTATTGATTCCCTCATTACCAGGGGCGATTCATTCCGAATCAATAGATGCTGCGGATACGGCATGGATGTTAACGGCTACGGCATTGGTATTAATAATGACTCCCGGTCTAGCATTTTTTTACGGAGGGATGGTAAATAAGAAAAACGTGTTGAGTACCATGTTGCAGAGCTTTATTTGCATGGCATTGATATCAATAATTTGGGTAGTGGTTGGTTTTAGTTTATCGTTTGGAGATTCATTTCATGGCATTATTGGAAATCCTCTGAGTTTTTTTATGATGAAGAACTTAATAGATGGGCAACCTTGGAAGTTAGCACCCACCATTCCATTGATATTATTTGCATTTTATCAATTAAAATTTGCCATTATAACACCCGCATTAATTACCGGAGCATTTGCAGAGCGCATAAAATTTAAGTCTTATTTGCTATTCATTGTTTTGTTTTGTTTGTTTATCTATTGTCCATTAGCACATGCAACTTGGCATCCAGAAGGAATATTGGCAAAAGCCGGTATCATTGATTTTGCGGGTGGTGTGGTAGTACATATGAGTGCGGGATGGGCGGCGTTGGCCAGTGCGATATATTTAAAAAGCAGAACAGAATCTGTTCACAACCCAGCAAGGATAACGTATGTGATTTTGGGAACGGGGTTGCTTTGGTTTGGTTGGATTGGATTTAATGCGGGTTCGGCTTTTCATGCAGATACGATTGCGGCGATTGCAATTGGAACAACATCTACGGCTTCTGCAGCAGCAGCATTTACATGGATGATATTTGAAGCGGTTAGAGGTAGAAGACCGGGTGCAATGGGCGCATGTATTGGCGCTGTGGTGGGTTTGGTCGCCATTACACCAGCAGCGGGTTTTGTAACGATACCTCAATCATTTGTAATTGGATTTGTAACGGCAATCGTGAGCAGTTTAATGGTGGAATGGCGATCTAAAACCAATATTGATGATACGCTTGATGTATTTCCTTGTCATGGTGTAGGCGGAATGATGGGCATGTTATTAACCGGGGTATTTGCCAATACCAAAATCAATGCTGCTGTGCCTGGAAACGGATTATTTTATGGTGAAACAAAATTATTTATGGTGCAGCTTTTTGCCATGATTGGTGTTTCCTTATTTGCATTTTTAGGCACTTTTGTATTATTAAAAATAACAGATTTGATCATGCCATTGAGGGTAACTGAATTAGAAGAACAAGAAGGTTTAGATTGGAGTCAGCATGAGGAGAGGCTATAGGGGTTAGAGAGGTTTTTGATGTTTGAGAGGTTTCGGAGGTTCAATGCGTTCAAGATGTTTATGATGTTTAAAAGGTTCAATGAGTTCAATGTGTTCAAAAGGTTGGAAGTGTTTTCCATTTATTACCATCATTTATCTAAAAAAACTTCGTGCCTTTGTGTCTTCGTGCCTTCGTGTTAAAAAAAATCTCGTAGAGAATTTATTCAGTATCTGATTTCACTAACCAAAAACTTCTCTTCAAAAACTTCGGTTTTAATAAAAAATTAGACTACCTCAAAAATAATTATGCATTTTCTTTACTGATTATCAATGCGTTATAAATGTGTTGTAAAAAATAATGACATTTTTCTTTGGTTAATTGAATACATCACCATTATCTTCGCACTCCTAAATTTTATAGCCTCGGGGATAGCTGAGGCATCACTTAAAAAAAAGTAACAATGAGTAAATTACATTTCACCACTAAACATGCGAACGAGGCTACCGTGCAGCGTAATTGGTACGTTGTAGATGGTACTAATCAAACCGTTGGACGTATGTGCGCAAAAATTGCGTCTGTTCTTCGTGGTAAGAACAAAGCTTATTACACTCCACACGTAGATTGCGGAGATTTCGTAATTGTAATCAATTGCGAAAAGGTAGTTTTTACTGGTAATAAAATGGCAGACAAAGAATATTTAACCTATAGTGGATACCCAGGGGGTCAAAAAGGTGAAGCTGCTAAAGATTTATTGAAGCGTCGTCCAGAAGTAGTTATCGAAAGAGCTATTAAAGGAATGTTGCCAAAAAATAGATTAGGCCGCAAAATGTATAAAAAATTATTTGTTTATGCAGGTGCTGAGCATCCACATGCTTCACAAAAGCCAGCAGAATTAATCTTCACAAAAATTAAATAATCCATTCAGTAATTGTTACTGATTAAATAAAGTATAATAATGGAAAAACAAAAAAATGCAGTAGGCCGTAGAAAAGAAGCGGTTACTCGTGTGTTTCTCTCAAAAGGAGAAGGAAAAATCACCGTTAATGGAAAAGATTACAAAGATTATTTTCCTTTGGTGTATTTGCAAAATCAAGTAGAAGCTCCTTTGAAAATTGTTGAGCTTACTGATAAATTTGACATTTTGGTAAATGCAACTGGTGGCGGTGTAAAAGGTCAAGCAGAAGCAGCTAAATTAGGCATATCAAGGGCTTTATTAGAAGTAAACCCTGAATTACGTCCGGTGTTAAAAGCAGCAGGTTTATTAAAGCGTGATCCAAGATCGGTTGAGCGTAAAAAACCAGGTCGTAAAAAAGCAAGAAGAAGCTTCCAGTTCAGCAAGCGTTAATATTATTTCGTTTCGTGTTTGGCGTTTGGTGTTTTTTACATCAAACTCCAAACTCCAAACTCCAAACAACTTTAAAAAAATTATAAATGGAAAATACATCATTACAACAGCAACTTCTTGAAGCAGGTGTTCATTTTGGTCACTTGAAGAAAAAATGGAATCCAAAGATGTTGCCTTACATTTTCGCTGAAAAGAAAGGTATTCACATCATTGACCTTAACAAAACAGTTGAAGGTATGCAGGAAGCTGCAGCAGCAATGAAAGCAATTGCTCGTAGCGGAAAGAAAATTATGTTTGTTGCTACAAAAAAACAAGCTAAAGAAATCGTTTCTGAGTGTGCTCAACGTGTAAACATGCCATACGTAACTGAAAGATGGTTAGGTGGAATGTTGACCAACTTTAATACTGTTCGTAAAAGTGTTAAAAAAATGCAGAGTATCGAAAAGTTATTAGGCGATGGTAGTGCAGAAAATCTTACTAAAAAAGAAAGATTAACATTAACCAGAGATAAAGATAAAATGGAAAAAGTGTTGGGTGGTATAGCGCAAATTAGCCGTGTACCAGCTGCTTTATTCATGGTTGATATAGGTCATGAGCATATCGCACTTGCTGAAGCAAAGCGTTTGAACATCGGAACTTTTGGAATGGTGGATACAAACTGCGATCCAAACAAAATTGATTTTGCTATTCCTGCAAATGATGATGCAACAAAATCTATCTCTATTGTAGTTAATTATATCACTGCAGCCATTGCTGAAGGATTACAAGAGCGTCAGATGGATAAAGATAGTGATGATGATCAATCTGATGTTGAAGAAAGTGCAGAAGCAAAAGCAGCACGTTTTGAGCAGAAAGTAGATGGCGGTGACGACAGAAATAAGCGTGGTGGTGGAAGAGGACCAGGCGCAGGAACTGGAGCTCCAGCTAAAAGACGTACAACTGGCGGACCAGGCGGCGGTGGAAACAGAAGACCAGCTGGAAAATAATTTTAAAGTAAATTAATTTATCAAACATATTTAAAACATTTAACTTCATAAATGAAGTATTAAAGGAGGTAACTATGAGTACAATTACAGCAGCAGATATAAATAAATTACGTCAGGCAACCGGAGCTGGAATGATGGATTGCCGTAAAGCATTAACAGAAAGTAACGGCGAATTTGAAGCAGCAATTGATTGGTTACGTAAGCAAGGTCAAAAAGTAGCCGCAAAACGTAGCGATCGCGAAGCTAAAGAAGGTGTTATTTTAGCATATCCAACGCCAGGCAATAAAGCAGGTATTGTATTATGCATTAGTTGCGAAACAGATTTTGTTAGCAAAAACGCTGATTTCGTTGCATTTGCTCAAAGCATTGCTGATGCAGCAATTGCACACGATGTAAAATCTGCAGAAGAATTAAATAATGTAGAAATCAATGGTGCTAAAGTATCTGATATGATCAATGATAAATTAGCTGCTATCGGAGAAAAAATTGAAATCTCTAAATTTGAAAGAATCGAAGCACCTTATGTTGCTACTTACATTCACGGTTCAAACCGTATGGGTGTATTGGTAGGATTAACATTAGAAGCTGCAGAAGCTGGAAAAGATGTGGCTATGCAAATTGCTGCAATGAATCCATTAGCTGTTGACGAAAGTTCAATTTCTCCTGAAGTAATCGCTAGAGAAAAAGACATCGCTATTGAATTGGTAAAAGCAGAAGGTAAGCCAGCAGAAATGGCTGAAAAAATAGCTATGGGAAAATTAAATAAATTTTTCAAAGACAATACTTTAATGGCTCAAGCCTTCGTAAAAGATGGCAATAAATCTGTATCAGAATATTTAAAAGGCATTGATGCCAATTTAAGTGTTACTGAATTTAAGAGAGTTGCATTAGGATAATTTATTAAAGCCCGGTTTTTAAAAGCCGGGTTTTTTTTGATTATTTTTTTAAATTTATACAACAATAAAAATATACCCAACCATGTTGCCAAAGTACAAAAGAATATTATTGAAACTATCCGGAGAATCTTTAATGGGAGATAAGAGTTTTGGTTTAGACTCTGATGTTATTGCTCAGTATGCGAAGGACATCAAACAAATTACTGAGTTGGGTGTGCAGGTGGCTTTAGTAATTGGAGGTGGAAATATTTATCGTGGAATGAATGAAGCAGAAACGGGCATTGAAAGAGCTCAAGGGGATTATATGGGGATGCTCGCTACCGTTATTAATGGTATGGCTGTACAAAGTGGACTTGAGAAAGCGGGTGTGTACACCCGTTTACAAAGTGCCATAAAAATGGAACAAATCGCAGAACCTTATATCCGTAGAAGAGCGATTCGTCACCTAGAAAAAGGACGTGTGGTAATTTTTGGTGCAGGTACCGGTAATCCGTATTTTACTACTGATACAGCAGGTTCGTTAAGAGCAATTGAAATAAAAGCAGATGTTATTTTAAAAGGTACAAGAGTAAACGGTATTTATACCGCAGATCCTGAAAAACATCCGGATGCTACAAAGTATGATAAAATTAGTTTTTCAGAATGTATAAGCCAACAGCTTAAAGTAATGGATATGACTGCGTTTACACTTTGTATGGAAAACAATTTACCGATTATTGTTTTTGATATGAATCAACCCGGAAATCTTTTGAATGTGGTAACGGGTGAAAAAGTTGGTACGTTGGTGAGTAATTAAGTCTTGATACTAGATTCTGGATCGTGTGTTTCGGAATGTTTGGTTTTTTGTAAATGAAACACGAAGTTGAAATGCTTGCAGCATTTTTTTAACACGAAGTCACGAAGACGCTAAGTCACGAAGTTTTTTTGATTTTAGCGAGAAACAGAATGAGAATGAAGAAAAAAGTCAAAACTCAATTTTCGTTTTCGCTTTCATTTCCGCTCTGACTTTTTGAACCTCTTAAACCTCTTATACTTCATAAACTTCATAAACTTCATAAACTTCATAAACTTCATAAACCTCATAAACCTCACAAACCTCTAATCCCCACGTTTAATCTAAATTTGAATTATGTCTGAAAAATACTACAGGGGAAAAATAACATACATCAACAACGATAAGCAAATTGCTACGATTGAATATATCACCGGAAATAAATCCAAAAATATTCAGGCGATTATTGATGATAAGCAACAGGAGAAATATGTACAACTTAAACTGATAAAAAAACCGCATCGATTTTTAGTTGGAGACAATGTAAAATTTATCATTAAAAGATCTAGTGCTGGTGTATTTTTTGCAGACCATGTATTGTATGAATTTAATAATGCGCTTGAGGTGTTGATCAACAAAGCACAATTAACCAATAAATTTTTAGGGTATATTAAGCAAGTAGATGACCAATATTTTATTAAAGAAATTGAAAGTTATTTATTCTTCCCTTTGCGTGTGTATAAATATGAAATTCCTCCAACCGTAACAGAAGCGGATAGGGCCGTAACTTTTAAACTAACCAATGTAGAAAAATCGGATAAAATTTCGGCAGAATTATTTAATCATCAATATACGCCTGGCTTTTTAATTGCCATAAAACAATCCAAGAAAGAAGAACCAATTGAAGCGGTTGTTTCAAAAATTACACCCTTTGGTTTGTTTGTAACTTTAGCGGAATCAGAAATAGAATGTAAAATTTCTGTTGATGAAACAATCGATCAAAAATTAAAATCTTCCGAAATTATTTTAGGAACTTCTTTAATGGTTAAAATAAAACATTTAACGCCAGATAGATTGGTTGTTGAATTGGTATAATCAATTTTTTAATAGCTCAATTTCTTTATAAAAAAAATGCCCACTGAAAACAGCGGGCATTTTTTAAAAATTAGTCTTCTTTATCGATTTCTACGAATTCTGAAGGTACATGATGTATTGTAAACGGTATTCGTAGGCGCAGCTCCAATAAAAGCACCAGTAAAATTTCCAGCAATGAACTGACCAACACTTCCGTATTCTGTAATTTGAACATTGATTGGTGTTGATATTGACGTTGAATCGTTTCCAACGTGTGAAGTATTAAAATTCATCAACTGCTGTGTACTTCCAGCAGAAATATTTGCTTCAGAAATTTGTAAATATGTTTGATTAAAAATCGTAGATCCGCCTGATCGCATACCGCTTAACCAAATTGAAACTGGATTTGTTTGTGTATTTATAAAAAAACTAAAAGAATCTAACGGTGATGAATAATTGTAGTCAGTACCGTTAATATTTAAGTTGATGAATTGCTCAGTTGTGGTACCGCATGCTTGTATATTTGGAACGGTATTATCTCCTGTATTTATCGTAAAATTTAAAGGAGAACTTTGTTGATTGCTTGAATTGTCTTCAGCTATAAATGTTACGCTTTCTGAATTTCCATTGCATAAAAGATTTGAAAAATTGTAAGCACCTGTTGAACTAAGGTTGTATCTAAAATATTGATTGTTTTTTAGCATGATGATATAGCCATTTGAAACTGCTGCATTGTTGCAATCCGTAACAGTTCCTGAAATACTAGCCGTTTGTGTCGTTGTGTTTGGAATGCTAAGGTTTCCTAAAGATACATTTGCATTAAGTGTGTTGAACGTTTGTGTAAATGCTGCAGTGCCACAATTAATTTGGGTAAATACTTCCAATTTCAAATTTGCATTATTTGGAACAGCGCCAGCTACAAATCCGCTAGAATCGGTTAAACCGTATCTGTAACTTTGTGGATTGTTTACATTGGTTATTTTTACCCAAGTAAAAGGAATTGGCGCACCTGCTTCATTTACTAATGTACAATTGAATTGAACAAAATTACTTGGCACATCGCAATTCCAAAATGAAAAATGCGTCACATCTCCAACATAATTGTTGCCCACTTTAGTTGCCGATCCTTCTTCTTTCCACAAACCATTTGATTCATCAAAATACCATAATGGAATTGATGCTGGTGCAGTGGTGCTTAAAGAACTTGGTATTGGAAATGTTAGGGTTGCTTTCTTACCTGAAGCAATTTGTAATGCTTGACCTTGATCTCCTTTTAATTCAACGGCCACCATACCAAAAGATTGTAATACACTCATTGAACCATTTTGGTTTATACCTCTTAAATCGCCTGGCATAATTGAATTGATATCAGATGCCGTTGGATCGATGTATGAAGCTGAAACGTATACGGTTCCTGAATAAGGATTACTATTTGAAGAAAGTAAATCTTGAATTCCATTTACAGGAAAATCAATTTTCATTCCATTTGATAAGGTTATTGTTCCACCATTTAATCCATTGAAACTTCCGCTGTTTAATTTTGGAATTAATTTAATTCTAAAAAATGCAGATTTGTTTTCAGTGGCGATGTATGTTTTGATACCAGGAAAATATCCTGATTTGTTTACGGTAACAACCGCTGCTGTTTTAACAACATTTACATTTTTAACTGAAAAATATCCGTAATCATCAGTTGTGGTTGTTTTATCATAAACAACTACTGAAGCACCTGCAACAGCTTCATTGTTTTCATCAACAACAAAACCAGATACAGATGAATTTATTTTGGTCGTTAAATTCGGAATTTGGTTGATGTTATCAACTAAAGTTTCGTCTAAATCTTTTTGGCAAGACCATAATGCTGTTGCTGCCATTAAAAGAATTAGCAAACTTTTGAAAGAAGAAGAAATAAAATTTTTCATTTTTTGGTATTTAAAAATTAAGAATTAAAGTTAAGATACAATGATTGTATTATTTGTTGCCTTATTGATTTTTATTTTTAAGATTCATTCTAACGCCTAAACGCAAACCTGTAGTGGTAAAGCGTTGTTTGAAATGGGTGGTTTCTTTATTCATCAAAGAAAAATTGTACCTAAAATAGGGTTCTGTAAATACGCTAAACTGATTGTTAATTGGGTGTACAATAGACATTGATCCGATAAAACCTAAGCCAATATTGGTTTTTAGCTGGTATGCTTTTGAAAGGTCTGAAGCGTTCATTCCAATGGGTTGTAAATCGCTGTTTAAAATATCACCTTTATAGAAACTAATTATATTCATCACAGCACCTGCATTAGCAATAAAATCCCATTTGTTTATTTTCCAGCCATATCCAATAGAGATAGGTAAGTCTATGGTTCTGTATTTATTATAGGTTGTTTTATATCGGGTGCTTTCGGTTTGATAAATATCAATAGTGTCGCCTGACGCGTTGGTAACATAAATGATTTGAATGATGTTTCCTTTTGAAAACTTAAACTGTTCATTTATTTGACTGTAATTCAATCCTGCACTAAAGTTGAAATGCTTACCAAATTCTTTAACATACCTCAATCCTGCACTAAAAGATAATTGAGAAGTAGTAACCTCGTTTCTATTTTTTAAATAGATAGAATTGGCAGAATCTGAAAACTGGCGACTTATAAAATCTACACTACTATAAATGTCTACATAACTTTTGTTTTCTTTATTATTAAAATCAGGACAAGGGATGGTTAATTTAGGTAAAGGTTTTGTGATTATTTTTAAAGAAATAAGATTTGATTTTTTTAAAAGGGCAACCTCAAAATCAAACTTATTTTTTAATTGGACATCAGCATTATCAAGCGCTTCGTCTATTTCTGTAATTTGTATGTTTACCTTTTTTTGAGCGTTACTTTTGAATTTGTTGTTTTTTGATTTGGGTCCATTACTTTTTGATAAATCAATTTTATCATCATTTAAATTTTGATTGTTACTTAATTGGCTTGATGCTTTTGGTTTTTTGGAAGTTACATTTGGATTTGAGCGGGATACATTTGAAAAGGAATTAGATTTAGTTTCGTTATTATTTTCATTATTTGATTTTAATTCGCTGTTGTTATTTTCAATAGCTCCTATATTATTGGTTTCGGCATCTATATTTTTAGCATCTGTATTTTGAATATCTGAGGTTTCACTTCCGGCTTGAATGTTGTTTACAATAATGTCATTATTTGAAAGATTTTCTTTTGAACTTGAATTAAGAGTAGAATTGTTTTTAGAAAAAATAGTATACCCTATAAATATAGAAAGCGCAACAATTCCAACTAGCAAAACAATACTATTTGCGCTATTAAAAAACCAAAAACCAAAACGTTTTTTATTTTTCTTTTGGGCAGCTATTTTATTCCAAACATCATCAGCTACTTCAGATTCAACTTGAAGCATTTGTTGTTTGACAAAATCGTCGAATAATTTATTTTTCATGCGTTATGTTTAAGTCAAAATGAAAAATTCAAAAATTGTTGATTCCTCTTTTTTAAATTTTTACTTTTTAATTATACTTTCATTTATTCTGCTTCGAAATTCTTTTATTTATTTCATCACTTCTTTATTCATTTCCAATATTTGTTTTTGCAGCAAGTTTCTAGCTTTTGCAAGTTGACTTCTGCTGGTGCCAGAATTTATCTTTAATAATTCCGCAATTTCATCATGTTTATACCCTTCAATCACGTACAAATTAAAAATCAATCTATACCCATCGGGCAATTTATTTATCAGATGTAGAATTTCTTTTTCGCCTAAAGCACTTAAAGAATCCTCTTCTTGAAAATAGTTTTCTTCATAATTGGCTTCGTCGTTAAATGATTTTTCGTAGGTGAAACGAATCAAACTATATTTTTTCAACGCTACATTAACCACAATTTTTCTAATCCAACCTTCAAAAGAGCCTTCGTGCTTAAACTGATGAACTTTTTCAAACACTTTACAAAACGCTTCAATTAAAATTTCTTCGGCATCCACTTCATTACGTGCATAGCGAAGACATACGCCCATCATTCGTTTGGAGTAAAGGTCAAAAACCGATTTTTGAGCAACATGTTCCTGACGGACGCAACCTTTTATCAATTGTTGTTCTGTCAATATTTAATTGGGTTAAATGTTTTAATGAGAGATACGCGTAGAATAGATTTCGTTGCCTATTCTAAAAATTACAATAAACAAAAGGTACGAAATTGATAGAATAGATAAAAATAAAATCAGTTATAAAAAAATCCATGTTAAGTTAACCGTTGATTGGCTTTTAACATGGAAAATAAATTTAGTTATAAGATAAAAGTAATAAAACTACTTACCCATTCATTGACGTCAGGAACTCTGCATTGTCTTTTGTTCCTTTCATATTCTTCAACAACATATTGATGGCTTCTTCTGGATTCATATCGGCCATATGTTTGCGCAAAATCCACATGCGTTTAAATGTGTCTTTATCAAGCAATAAATCATCACGTCTTGTAGATGAAGAAACGATATCGATAGCTGGGAAAATTCTTCTGTTGGATAATTTTCTTTCAAGTTGAAGTTCCATGTTACCGGTACCTTTAAACTCTTCAAAAATCACCTCATCCATTTTACTTCCTGTTTCAACTAATGCAGTTGCTATAATGGTAAGAGATCCGCCATTTTCAATTTTTCTAGCAGCACCAAAGAATTGTTTTGGTTTTTGCATGGCATTGGCTTCTACCCCACCCGATAACACTTTTCCGCTTGAAGGTGCTACGGTATTGTGCGCACGCGCCAAACGCGTAATTGAATCTAAAAGAATAACCACATCGTGTCCGCATTCTACCAATCTTTTTGCTTTTTGTAAAGCGATGGTTGAGACCTTTACGTGTTTTTCTGCAGGCTCATCAAATGTAGATGCGATAACTTCTGCTTTAACACTTCTTTCCATATCTGTAACCTCCTCTGGCCTTTCATCTACAAGCACAATCATCAAATAACATTCTGGATGATTTTCTGCAATTGCGTTTGCCAATTCTTTAAGCAACATGGTTTTACCTGTTTTAGG
>Ga0209598_10000873_pt1 | contig 24535 bp, 25 predicted proteins | sample M_140807_EF_Meta_FD_187317 | JGI IMG/M metagenome (GOLD analysis project Ga0209598, IMG submission 187317) | Freshwater microbial communities from Lake Montjoie, Canada to study carbon cycling - M_140807_EF_MetaG (SPAdes) (version 2) | ecosystem: Environmental > Aquatic > Freshwater > Lake...
GATATCGGGGAGGCTGCTTTGCTTGAGTGCAACGATGGTGCCGATGAGAGGAGTCGAACCCCCGACCTTCGCATTACGAATGCGCTGCTCTACCAACTGAGCTACATCGGCATCTGCGCGCGCGCAGACAAGCCGAAAATTCTATCATGGGGTTATCGGACTGAGCGGGGCTGCACCGGCTGAACTGCTGCTTTCAGCAGGCAGGTCTGAGCCGTTTATCGGGTCGAGCGTGTCGAGAAAAGACCTGACGGTCGGATACATCAAACGCAGCCGAAGCTCGCGCTTGAGCCTGGTATTCGACAGCCGTCTCGATTCCGACATGAAACTCCACAGCATCGGAGAGACCGCCTGCTTGAGTGCTTCGCGCGGCAGCCGATCTGGCCGCGGCAGGTGATGCGCATCGGCGACTGCATCGAAGTACTCACCCATCTTCATGTCGCTGTCGTCGACCGCATGCATCACACGTTGTGCACGCCCGCGCCAGAGTGCGGCAAATGCGATCCGGGCCAGATCGTCGGCATGAATGTGATTGGTGTAGACGTCATCCGGTTCGACCAATGCAGGTGTGCCTCGTTGCAGCCGTTCGATCGGCAGTCGGTCGCCGGCATAGATGCCCGGGACCCGCAGGATCGTGGCCCGGATCGAGCCTCGCGCTGTGGCGGCCCGCAGGCGCTGCTCGGCTGCGACCCTTCGAATGGCGCGGTCGTTTCGCGGCGCAACCGCCCGGGTTTCGTCGATCCATTGCCCCGCGCAGTCGCCATAGACGCCGCTGGTACTCAGATAGACCCAGACCGGCGAATCGGCCATTGCGGCCAGTGCGCGGCGGGTCCTCGGATCGTCAATGCCCGAAGCTGCAGGCGGTGCGCTGTGCAGCACGCGAGCGCGCAGGCTGTTGAGTCGGCGCAGCGCCTTGCGGTCATCAAGATCGATCTGCAGCGGCAGCGCGCCCGCCTGCCTGACCTCGGCCATCGCCTCAGCGCGGCGCACGACACCGAACAGTTGCAGCCGCTCGCCGAAAAGCCGCGCGAATCGAAGGCCCACATCACCGCAGCCTAGAACGACGACGCGCGGTCGTCGAAAACGCCGGGGCAGGGCGCGCGCTCCGGGTAGGCGATAATCCACAGATCCCATCTTTTTCATCGGGCGATTCTACGAGATGAGCTTCAAGGTCACTGTTCTGCCCAGCGGGCGCCAGTTCGAGGTGGAGCCGCAGGAGACTCTGCTTGATGCCGGCTTGCGCCATGGCGTGGTCCTGCCCTACGGCTGCAAGAACGGCGCCTGTGGCTCGTGCCGGGTGAAGGTGCTCGAGGGCGACATCGAGCAGGGCGCCCACCAGCCGCAGGCCCTGCGGGGTGAGGATGCCCGCGCCGGGCACGCGCTGCTGTGCTGCGCGACCGCCCACAGCGACCTGACCCTCGAAGCCCGGGTGATCGCTGCGGCGGGCGACATTCCGATTCGCAAGATGCCCTGCCGGGTGGCCGACATCGAGCGGCTCGCACCCGATGTGGCCCGACTGCGTCTGCAGCTGCCAGCCAATGAGCGCCTTCAGTATCTCGCGGGTCAGTACATCGAGCTGATTCTCAAGGACGGTACTCGTCGCAGCTATTCAATGGCCGGTGCGCCCCAGACCGCCGAGCAGCTCGAGCTGCACATCCGGCACATGCCCGGTGGGCGATTCACCGATGCGCTGTTCGGTGCGACCGAGCCGGCCGTCAAGGAGCGAGACATCCTGCGTTTCGAGGGGCCGATGGGGACCTTCTTTTTGCGCGAGGACAGCACCCGTCCTATCATCATGCTGGCCAGCGGAACGGGCTTCGCGCCGATCAAGGCCATCATCGAGCACATGCAGCTGAAGTCGATCTCGCGGCCGGTCACCCTCTATTGGGGCGGGCGGCGCCCGCAGGATCTGTATGAAGACGCCCTGTGTCGACAGTGGGCGAATGAATCGGCCCAATTCAGGTACATCCCGGTGGTGTCTGACGCCTTGCCCGAGGATGCCTGGACCGGTCGAACCGGCTTCGTACACCGCGCGGTGATGGCCGATTTCCCGGATCTCTCGGGTGTTCAGGTCTATGCCTGCGGTGCGCCGATCGTGGTGGATTCGGCGCGCATCGAATTCACATCGGCCTGCGGGCTTCCGGCTGACGAATTCTTTGCCGATTCATTCACATCGGCGGCTGACTCGGCCGTGGCTTAGTCGTCCTCGCCGAGATAAGCGCGCCTCACCCGCGGATCGATCAGCAGGCTCGGTGCGTCGCCATGCATCGTGATCTCGCCGGACTCCATCACATAGGCGCGGTGAGCTGTTTGAAGCGCAAGCTGAGCGTTTTGTTCGACCAGCAGGATGGTCGTGCCTGTCCGCGAGACGGATCGGATGACTTCGAAAATCGACTTCACCATGAGCGGCGACAAACCCATGCTCGGCTCGTCGAGCAACAGGAGCTTCGGCCGGCTCATCAGTGCACGCGCCATCGCCAGCATCTGCTGCTCGCCCCCGGACAAGGTCCCGGCCAGTTGCGTCAGCCGCTCGCGCAATCGGGGAAAGGTCTGCAGCATCTGCTCGATATCGGCCTGAACCACGCTCGAATCGTTTCGAGTGAAGGCACCCATCATCAGATTCTCGTGCACGGTCATACGGGCAAACAGGCTGCGGCCTTCGGGCACCATCGCCATGCCGAGCCTGACGCGCTGATGCGCGGCCATTCCGGTTAGTGATTGGCCCTCGCATTCGATCTCGCCCGCGGCCACGGCGAGGCCACCAGTGATGGCCTTCAGGGTGGTCGTCTTGCCGGCGCCATTGGCGCCAATCAGTGCGACCACTTCGCCTGACAAGATCTTGAGGTCGATGCCGCGAACCGCCCGGATGCCGCCATAGGAGACCTCAAGCCCTCGGACTGACAGCATCGTCTGCGGGCTCGTATGGGCTTTGGCCTTGGCGTCAGGCATGACCCGCGCCCAGGTAGGCTTCGATCACCATCGGGTCGCGTCGAATGGCGTGCGGCTCGCCCTCTGCAATCAGCCTGCCGTGGTCCAGCACACTGACCCGGTTGCACACATCCATCACCAGCTTCACATCGTGTTCGATCAGCAGCAGGGTCACTCCACCGGATTGAATGCGCAGCAGCAGCTCGCGCAGCGCACGCTTTTCGGTGGCATTCATGCCGGCGGCCGGCTCGTCCAGTGCGAGCAGTCTGGGCTCGGTGGCCAGGGCACGGGCAATTTCCAGTCGCCGCTGGTCTCCGTAGGACAGGGTTCGCGCCGGGACGTCGGCCAAGCGTTCGAGGCCGACCTCATCGAGCAGGCGGCGCGCCTGCACACGGATCGCAGCCTCTTCACGCCGCTGGCTCGGTGTGCGCAGCATCGCCGCCCAGGCACCGCAACCGGTGCGGACATGGCGTCCGACCATGACATTTTCCAGCGCAGTCATGGCCCCGAACAGGCGGATGTTCTGGAAGGTGCGTGCGATCCCGGCTTGGGCGATCTGGTGTGCCGCTGCGGGCAGGTAGCTCGCGCCATCGAGCTCGAAGCGGCCCTCATCCGGTGCATACAGGCCGGTGATCAGGTTGAACAGTGTGGTCTTGCCGGCACCGTTCGGCCCGATCAGGCCATGCACATGGCCGCGCTCGATGGACAGACTGACGCCGGACAGCGCCTGCAGGCCGCCAAAGCGCTTCGAGACACTGGCAAGCGTGAGCAGGGCCGCAGGCTGCCTGCTTTCAGCCCGCGGTCCGAAGGGTACGGTAGCGCTCATCGCGGCGAGCGGGGCGCTTGACCACCCGGTGGCACGCCGTGCATGCGGCGGCCAGTGCTAGGGGCCGGCCAAAGCCCCTGGGGGCGATACAGCATGACCACAACCATTGCCGTGCCGAACAGCAGCATGCGCAGTGCCTCGGGTGCGATCAGTTCATGGCCGAACAGCCCCTGCTGGATCGGCCCGGCCACATGGCGCAGCGCTTCAGGCAGCCCCGCCAGCAGCAAGGCGCCCAGGATCACGCCCGGCACATGTCCCATGCCGCCCAGCACCACCATCGAGACGATGACCACAGACTCCATCAGGTTGAAGCTTTCGGGCGAGACGAAGCCCTGGAAAGCGGCAAACAGCGCGCCGGCCACCCCACCGAACGAAGCCCCAAGTGCGAAAGCGAGGAGCTTCACATCGCGGGTGTTGATGCCCATTGATTGCGCGGCCAGCTCGTCTTCGCGAATGGCCATCCAGGCCCGTCCCAGGCGCGAGTCCTGCAGGCGAACCGTCAGCACGATGATCGCGATCGCGATCGCCAGAAACAGGTAGTAGTAGAGGTAGACCGAGGGGATCTCGAAACCAGACCAGGTCTGAGTTCGGCCCAGATTGATGCCCCCCAGCCTGATTGGCTCGATATTGCCGATGCCTTGCGGGCCGTTGGTGACATTCAGAGGCGCATTGAGGTTGTTGAGAAAGATCCGAACAATTTCGCCAAAGCCCAGCGTGACGATCGCGAGGTAGTCGCCTCGCAAACGCAGGGTCGGCGCCCCCAGCGCGATGCCGAACAGTGCGGCCAGGCCCGCACCCAGTGGCAGGATCAGCCAGATCGAGTGGTGCAGCCCGTCCGGAAAGAGTGTCTGGATGAATTCGAAGTTGTCAGTCAGATGCGGCGAGGCCAGCAAGGCGTAGAGATAGGCACCGACTGCATAAAACGCGATGTAACCCAGATCCAGTAAACCTGCGTAGCCCACCACGATGTTGAGCCCCAGAGCCAGCATCACATACAGCAGCGCGAAGTCGATGATGCGCACCCAGGCATTGCCCTGGGTGCCCACCACGAAGGGCAGGATGGCCAGGGCCAGTGCAATGGCGACGATCGCCGCCGCGCGTAAAAAGCGTGGCCAGCGTTCAGGCACGGTCAGCGACTCGCTCACCCAACAAGCCGGATGGCCGAAAGATCAGCACCACGATCAGAACCAGAAAGGCAAAAATATCCTGATAGTGGCTGCCCAGGAAGCCGCCCGTGAGATCGCCGATGTACCCGGCTGCCAGGCTCTCGATGACGCCCAGCAGCAAGCCACCGAGGACTGCGCCGCCGAGGTTGCCGATGCCTCCCAGCACCGCTGCGGTGAAGGCCTTCAGCCCCGGGATGAAGCCCATGCTGAACTGGACGATGTTGTAGTTCAGGGCGATCAGTATGCCCGCGGTTGCGGCCAGTGCCGCCCCGATCGCGAAGGTGACTGCAATGACGCGGTTGGCATCGACGCCCATCAATTGCGCGATCTGTGGATGTTCGGCAGTTGCCCGCATGCTGCGGCCCAGCTTTGTGCGATTGACAAGCAGCAGCAGCCCGGCCATCAGGACGCCCGCAACGATCAGAATGAGCAGCTGTTTGGGGGCCAGCAGGGCACCCGCGATCGGGATCGGATCGGTCGGAAGCAGGTCGGGAAAGACAATCGGGTTGGGCTTCCAGACGATCATGGCCAGTGTCTGGATAACGATCGACAGCCCGATCGCGGTGATCAGCGGCGCAAGGCGGGGCGCATTTCGAAGCGGCCGATACGCGATGCGTTCAATGGTGAGTGCCAACAGGATGCAGACCGGGATCGCTGCGAGCAGTGCGATCACTAACACCGCCGGACCCGGCAGTCCCGAGGAGGCCAGCAGGCCGACCACGGTGACCCCGACCATGGCGCCGACCATCAGCACATCACCATGGGCGAAGTTGATCAACTGCAAGATGCCGTAGACCATGGTGTAGCCCAGCGCAACCAGGGCATAGACGCTGCCCAGCACCAATCCGTTCAGAATCTGCTGCAGCAGGATGTCGAGGTGCATGGCCCGGAGCGCATCGTCGTCAATCGGCCAAGTGTACCGATATCAATGCGGGCATCTCGATGTCAAAAAAATCCCCGGACCAGATCCGGGGACAACCAGCCAGTTCTTGTTGAACGCAATCGGCCGGGGAGGAGGACAGCCACGAATAACGCTGCTTTTCAGCGCCATCGCATGGTCTGACTGTGCTCCCCGCGCGCTGATTCCAAAAGGGGGGGTCGCTGCAAGGCGACCCTTTCCAGACAGGCGGTTGAGTCAGCCCCGAATTAGCGGGTCGACAACACCCATTTCACCAGGGTGTTGGCTTCGTCTTCGCTGACCTGGGGGTTGGCGGGCATCGGGATCTGACCCCAGACGCCGACGCCGCCTTCGCGAACCTTCTTCGACAGTTTCGCCACCGCGTCCTTGTCGCTGACATATTTGGCGGCAATGTCCTTGTAGGACGGGCCGATCAGCTTCTTCTCGGCAGCGTGACAGGCCATGCAGTTCTTGCTTCGGGCGAGTTCGGTGCTGGCATTCGCAGTGGCAGCCAGGGTGAGGCCCAGACAGGAAAACGATAAAGCGAGCAGTGTGCGGGTCATGGTCTATTCGCTGTTGGATTCGGGGAGCGCAAGGCTGCTACCGGGCTTGGTTGCAGCGCGGCAAACCGCAGGAAACGCAGCCCGCCGTCGGTAGGTTGACGACGACCGCTTGGCCTCGCGCCTGGGCGCAAGGCCGCCGGATCATACAGGCTGGACCATTTCTCGAGGAAGTGGATTGCCATGCCGCTTTTGTGGATTGCCGTTGTGCTGGCGCTGGCCAAGTGGCTCGACATCGGGCCGGTGTCCAATTGGCCCTGGTGGGTGGTGCTGGCACCGGCTGCGGCGGCCGTTGTCTGGTTCGAATGGCTCGAGCAGGTGTTCGGGCGTGATCGCCGAAGTGTGGATGCGGACCGCATCGAGACCGCCCGAAAGGAGCGGCTTGCTCAGCAATTCGATCTGCGCAAGCCGCGCTGAATCAATCAGCCCGTGTGTGTGATGCTCAGTCTTCGAACAGGTCGGTGACTGCGCCCTTGCTGGCACTGGAGGCCAGGCGGGCGAACTTCGCCAGTACACCCCGGGTGTAACGGGGCTGCGGAGCCGTCCAGGCTGCACGGCGGCGAGCGATTTCAGCCTCGTCGACATTCAGATGCAGCAGCAACTGGTAGGCATCCACCGTGATGGAGTCGCCCTCCTTGACCAGCCCGATCAAGCCACCGACCGCGGCTTCAGGCGCGACATGGCCGACCACCATGCCCCAGGTCCCGCCTGAGAAGCGCCCGTCTGTGATCAGCGCCACCGACTCGCCCAGACCCGCGCCGATGATGGCCGAGGTGGGTGCGAGCATCTCGGGCATGCCCGGCGCGCCCTTGGGGCCGAGATAGCGCAGCACCAGCACATCGCCGGCATTGATCTGGTTGCCCATGATGGCGGCCATGGCGGACTGCTCGTCATCGAAGACGCGGGCAGGTCCGGTGATGACCGGGTTTTTCAGGCCGGTGATCTTGGCCACGGCGCCTTCAGGGGAGAGATTGCCCTTCAGAATCGCCAGATGTCCCTGCTTGTAGAGGGCCTGCTCAATCGGGAAGATCACCTGCTGATCGGCCCGAGGCGCCGACGGCACATTCGCCAGTTCTTCAGCCAGCGTGCGGCCGGTGATCGTCATGCAATCACCGTGCATGAGGCCTGCGTCGAGCAGGATCTTCATGACCTGCGGGATGCCGCCTGCGCGGTGCAGGTCGGTGGCGACATACTGGCCCGAGGGCTTGAGGTCGCAGATCACCGGTACGTTCTTGCGAATGCGTTCGAAGTCGTCGATCGTCCAGTCGATGCCGGCTGAATGCGCGATCGCGAGGTAGTGCAGCACGGCATTGGTCGATCCGCCGGTGGCCATGATCAGGGTGACTGCATTTTCGATCGACTTGCGGGTGACGATATCGCGCGGGCACAGATTCTTGCGCACCGCTTCGACCAGCACTTTCGCCGATTCACGCGCTGAGTCAGACTTTTCGGCATCCGGGTTGGCCATCGTCGAGGAGCCCAGCAGGCTCATGCCCAGCGCCTCGAACGAGGAAGACATGGTGTTGGCGGTGTACATGCCACCGCACGAGCCGGTTCCCGGCACCGAGTTGCGCTCGATGCCGTCAAAGTCTTCTTCGCTCATGCGGCCGCGCGAATATTCGCCGACGGCTTCGAAGATCGACACGATGGTCAGGTCCTTGCCCTTCCAGTTGCCGGGCTTGATGGTGCCGCCATACACATAGATCGCCGGCACATTGGCGCGCAGGATGCCCATCATGCCGCCCGGCATGTTTTTGTCGCAGCCGCCGAGCACCAGGACGCCGTCCATCCACTGGCCTTGTACAGCGGTCTCGATGCAGTCGCCAATCACTTCGCGCGAAATCAGCGAGTACTTCATGCCCTCGGTGCCCATCGACATGCCGTCAGAGATGGTCGGTGTGCCGAAAACCTGGGGATTGCCACCTGCGGCCTTGACCGCTTCGATGGCCGCATCGGCCAGAGGCTGCAGGCCGGAGTTGCACGGTGTGATCGTTGAATGGCCGTTGGCAATACCGATCATCGGGTTGGCGAAGTCGGTTTTCTTGTATCCCATCGCGTAGTACATCGAGCGATTGGGGGCGCGGGCAACGCCTTCTGTGATGTTGCGGGAGCGGCGGTTCGCGGTCATCGCGTGTCTCCGGTTGTGTCAGTCGGGAAGCTGCCGATCTTAAGTCCGGCGGTGTCGAACGCAAAATGAACGGATGTTCTAGATCGTCAGGCTGAGTTGGCGTGTCCTTCGATCGTGGGACAATCACCGGCTGATCGGCTCAATGTTCATCAGATTCAAGACTGTTTCCCGAGCGCACCCTGATGCTGACCCATCCCGGATTCGACCCCATCGCCCTGCAGATCGGCCCACTGGCGATTCGCTGGTACGGGCTCATGTACCTGCTTGCTTTTTTGGCTTTCTATCTGCTGGGCCGCTGGCGTGTTCGGCATTCCCATTTCGGGCCGCGCACCGGACTCGCGCCCAAGGATGTCGAAGACCTGCTGTTTTACGGCGTGCTGGGGGTGGTACTTGGCGGCAGGCTCGGCTATGTGCTGTTCTACAAGGCGGGCTATTACCTGCAACATCCGCTCGAGGCCCTGGCGATCTGGCAGGGCGGTATGTCTTTTCATGGTGGTCTGATCGGTGTGCTGGTTGCCTGCGCGCTGTTTGCCCGGCGCCATCGCATGCGCTTTTTCGATCTGATGGATTTCGTCGCCCCGCTGGTGCCCTTGGGCCTGGCATTTGGCCGGCTGGGCAACTTCATCAATGGCGAGCTCTGGGGGCGGGCGACCGATCTGCCATGGGGAACGGTCTTTCCACAGTCCGGAACAAGCATCGCGCGTCATCCATCGCAGCTCTATCAGTTCGCCGGCGAAGGGCTGCTCCTGTTCATCATCGTCTGGCTCTATTCAAGCCGACCACGGCCGATCGGTCGGGTTTCCGGCATGTTTTTGCTCGGCTATGGCATCTTCCGGTTTCTGGCGGAATTCGCTCGCGAGCCGGATGCGTTCCTCGGCTACCTGGCGGGCGGCCTGACCATGGGGCAGTTGCTTTCGGTTCCGATGGTGATTTACGGTGCGTATCTGCTGCTTCGAAAAACACCAGTCAACTAGAACAAGGCGGCTGATTCAGTCCGCCGCATGAGGCCCCGTCGGGGTCAGGAGACGTCGTTGAACAGTTCAAGTCAAGCCCCGGCCGCGGGCGGCCAAGGGGATGTGCTGTCATTCAAAGACCGGCAGGTGCTGGTGGTGGGTGGCTCGAGCGGAATCGGCAACGGCATTGCCCGGGCCTTTCTCGAGCGCGGTGCGCGGGTGACGGTCTGGGGCACGCGGGCCAGTGCGGCGGATTACGCCAGCGAGGGTGGCTCCGATCTGAGCGGCCTGAACTATGTGCAGGTCGATGTCTCAAGTGATGAAGCGGTGAGTCAGGCTGCCAAGGCCATGCCTGAACTCGATGTGCTGGTGCTGTCTCAGGGCGCCGTGCTCTATCGCCGCGGCGAGTATCAGATGAGCGGATTCAGGCAGGTGCTCGATGTCAATCTCTCCAGCCTGATGGCCTGCAGTCTGGCATTTCACCCGCATCTGAAAGCCTCAAAGGGCAACGCGATCATTCTCAGTTCGACGGCGGCTTTCCATGCGACCCGTGGCAACCCCGGCTATGCGGCCTCGAAGGCCGGTGCCGTCGGGCTGGTTCGCACACTCGCGGATGCCTGGGCGGGTGACGGCATTCGCGTCAATGGGATCGCGCCGGGATTTGTCGCAACCAAAATGACTGCGGTGACGACGAAGGATCCGCAACGGCTCAATGCCGCCTTGCAGCGTATTCCGCTGGGGCGCCTGGGCACACCGCAAGACATGGCGGGTGTGGCGCTGTTCCTGGCTTCGCCCCTGGCTGCGTATGTGATCGGCCAGACCATTCCGGTCGATGGCGGACTGATTCTCAACTGATGAATTTTTGATGGGCGGCGCAGGGCTGCTGAAGACGAGAGAAGCGATGCGAGCGATTCAAGTGTTGAACCTGTTTTTGGTGATGGTGATGTGTGTCCTGATGGGGGTAGGCACAGCGCATGCGCAGGCCTGGCCCAGCAAGCCGGTGCGGCTGATCGTGCCCTTCCCGCCGGGTGGCGGCACCGATGCCTTTGCAAGGCCGCTGTCCAAGGCACTGACCACCTCGCTCGGGCAGCCGGTGGTCATCGACAACCGTGGGGGTGCCGGTGGCACGCTCGGTGCCGAGGTGGCGGCAAAGTCGGCGCCCGATGGCTATACATTCCTGATCGGCGCGGTCCATCACACGATTGCGGTCAGCATGTACCCGAAGCTGGGTTATGACCTGAATCGGGATCTGGTGCCGGTCACCCTGCTGGCGTCGGTGCCGAATGTGCTGGTGGTCAATCCGCAGAAACGGCCGTTCAAAAGTTATGAGGATTTCTACGCCTACGCCAGAGCCAATCCGGGCAAGCTCAACTTTGCCTCGGCGGGTAATGGCACGGCGCACCAGCTGACGGTGGAGCTCTACAAGACGCTCACCCAGACCTACATGACTCACATCCCGTATCGCGGTGCCGGACCTGCCCTGCAGGACCTGCTCGCCGGTCAGGTCGATTTCATGTTTGATGGTCTGGGCAGTTCGATGCCACACATCAAGGCCGGAAAGCTGACACCACTTGCGGTGACGAGTGCAAAGCGCTCGTTTGCCTTGCCTGATGTGCCGACCCTGGCTGAGCGGGGTGTGCGTGGTTATGACGCCGGGACCTGGTATGCGATCTGGGCACCTGCCGGCACGCCGCGCGAGCTCGTACTGCGCATGCAGCAGGAAGTGGCGAAGGCACTGGCCGGAAAAGAAATGCGTGATGCCTGGAACAGCCTCGGTGCCGAGGCTGGCGGCGGATCATCCGAGGAAATGCAGAAGTTCGTCGATGCCGAAATCGCCAAATGGGCCAAGGTCGTCAAGGACTCCAACGCCAAGCTCGACTGAGCCCGTCCGCCTGAATCAGAGGATGTCGCCGGCCCGCAGGGCGGCGATGTCCTCGTCGCTCTTGCCCAGCAGTCCGCGCAGCACCTCTTCGGTGTGCTGGCCCAGGGTTGGAGGCGGGCGCTTGTACTCGATCGGGGTCTGCGAAAAGCGCATCGGGCTGGCAACCGTTGGCATGCTGCCGGCAACCGGGTGCTCGATGTCGACACGGATGCCCCGAGCGATCACCTGAGGCTCCTGATAGACCTGGGCCAGATCGTTGATCGGCCCACAGGGCACGCCGGCGGCTTCAAGCGCCTCGACCCATTCCCGGGTGCTGCGGGTCGCCATCACGGCAGCCACCTCGCGGGTCAGTTCGTCGCGATGCTCGACGCGCTTGCCGTTGTTCACAAATCGCTCATCCTGCGCAAATTGCGGGCGCCCGATTGCAGCGCAGAACTTGCGATACAGGTTGTCGTTGCCACAGGCCACGATCACATTGCCATCCGAGGTTTTGAAGGGCTGATAGGGCACGATGTTCGGATGCAGGTTGCCGATGCGTTTGGGCGCCTGGCCGGTCGCAAAGAAATTGGTGTTCTGATAAGACAGCAGCGCGATCTGTGAATCGAGCAGTGCCAGGTCGAGGCGCTGCCCCACACCGGTGACTGCCCTATGCGCCAGTGCCGCACAGATTGCGATCGAGGCGTACATCCCGGTAATGATGTCGGCCACCGGCACACCGGCGCGCTGCGGACCGCCGCCTGGAGCGTCATCGGGTTCGCCGGTGACGCTCATCATGCCGCCCATGCCCTGGACCATGAAGTCGTAGCCCGGGCGCTCCTTGAAGGGACCGGTCTGCCCAAAGCCGGTAACCGAGCAGTAGATCAGACCTGGGTTGATCGCTTTGAGGTCTTCGTAGCCCAGTCCGTAGCGGTCGAGGTCTCCGAACTTGTAGTTCTCGATGACCACATCGCACACTTTGGCCAGCTCGCGCACCACCGCCTGCCCGGCGGGCGATGCGATATCGAGGGTCACCGATTTCTTGCCGCGATTGGCTGCGGTGAAGTAGGCCGATTCGGCGGTGTCGCGGCCCTCGCCATCCTTGACCCAGGGCGGCCCGTAAGCGCGCGAATCGTCGCCTCGTCCGGGGCGTTCGACCTTGATGACCTCGGCGCCGAGGTCTGCCATGTTCTGCCCGGCCCAGGGGCCGGCAAGCACACGCGACAGGTCAAGCACTCGAACATGGGAAAGCGGGCCAGCCATCAAGGGTCTCCGTGATTGAATGAGGTCCCCGCCTGTGCCGGTCGACCAGCATCCTGAACCGTGAAGTTCAGGTCGGCCGCGAGTGGCATCACATCAGGTGCATCCGCGCAATGGGACGCGCACAACAGTAACGCTCTGGTTTGAACCCGCGACCTGGGTGCTTTCGCATTGGTTCAAGGAATGTATGGCCGTAGCGAACACCGCAGGGAAGCGCCGATGGTACCCCGGTGCCGTGGCTGGACCAAGCGACGCCGACCGAAGGCGCCTCAGGTCAGAACAGCGAGTCCTGGCGTTTGATCGCCTCATCGATGTCTGCGGTCATCTTGCGGATGCGTCGAGTCGCTTCGGCCGGGACCGCAGCGCCTGGAGCAGGCCTTGCGTCGGATGGGCTCTCCTGCAGGCGGCTCAGTCCGATGAGTTCGTTGGCCAGTTGCAGGGCGACCATCACCGCGATCCGATCGACCCCGGTGAGGCGTCCTGAATCCCGGATCGACCGCATTTTCTGGTCGACCGAGCGTGCGGCTTCGAGCAACTGTTCCTTGTCTTCGGGCTTGACGGCGAGCCGGTACTCGCGATCGAGGATGCGAACGTCGATCTGGTCCATGTCGGTCTTGGCCTCGTGTATGTCAGTTGGACCGATTGATCGGGTCTTCGACTGTCAGCGGCGCGTCGAAGCCCGATGCGTCATCGGGTGGTGGGTCAGCAGGCAATCTGGCCAGGGCAGACCGCACCTTGTCGCTGGCTGCCGACATGCGCTGCTCGAGTAAGGCGCGAGACTGGTGACAACTGGCCAGCTCGGCACGCAGGGCCTCGTTGATTCGGGCCAGCCGTTCCATGCCCTGCAGCAGGCGGTCAAGGCGCTCTTGCAGCGCCTGCAGATCTTCATTCATCCGATCGATGGTAGGGATTCGATTGGTGAGGGTCAAGCCGCTGCAACCCGATCGGGTAGCATCGCGCCCATGGATTTGCTGCGAAATCTGGCTAACGCAACCCGAGCTGTGCTCATCGCACTGGTGGCGATGCTCGGCTTGTCTGCAGGTTCGCAAGCGGCAGAGACCGGGGCGCGCCGGGTCGATTCAGTCGAAGTCGAACTGGTTTCCGATCGTTCGGCCATCGCGCCCGGGGTGCCAGTCAATCTGGGTCTGCGCATTGCTCATTCGCCCGGCTGGCACACCTACTGGCGCAACTCGGGCGATTCAGGTCTGCCGACGACGATCGAGCCGACCGGCCCTGGCGGCAGCGAATTCGGGTCGATTCGATGGCCGGCCCCGCAGCGCTTCTGGATCGGGCCGCTGGCGAATTACGGCTACGAGGGCGAGGTGATCCTGCCCTTTTCAGCTCGAGTGCCTGCTGATCTGAAGGACGGGAAGGCCCGATTCGAGGTGTTTGCCCAATGGCTGGTGTGCCGGGAGGTGTGCATCCCAGGCGAAGCGCGTCTGGCACTGGAACTGCCTTTGCTCGATGGGGCGTCTCGGCAGGCGCGAGAGTCGGTGCACGCAGCGCGATTCGCCGACATGCGGGCCGCATCGCCAGATCCTGGCAAGGTCATTTCGGCGACGCTTCATCGCATCGATAAGGGGCTTGCGCTGAACGTCGTGCAGCCGGCGTCGGCTGAGTCGGTCTCGCGTGCCGAGTTTTTCCCCTATGTCTCCGGGCGGATCTCTGCTCCGGCGCCGCAAACGCTGCGTCGAACCAGCGCCGGTTGGCGGCTCGATCTCGAAGCCGCCGATAGTGCGGATGCAAGCCAATCCCTCGACGGATTGGTGTTGCTGGACGGTCGGCCCTTCGAATTGCACGCGGTCCGGGTTGATCAGCCGGCTCCGGAGGGTGAGCGCGTGTCGGTGGCACAGCGCCCGCCAGGCGGTCCATCGACCGGCTCAGGCCTGCTCGAGACGATACAAGGGCGAAGCGGATCGGCGACAGCGTCCGCCGCGGGCGGGCAGGTATTGCAGGCTTCGACTGCAGGTGTCGACGCCGAGCGTTCGGATTCAGGGTGGGCCCTGACGCTGTTGTTTGCCGCCCTGGGGGGTTTGCTGCTGAACCTCATGCCCTGCGTCTTTCCGGTCATTGGCCTGAAGGTGCTCGGATTTGCGCAATCCGATGCAGATGAAGCGGCTGGGCGCCAGTCCATGCGCCGCGGTGGTTTTGCCTTCGCAGGTGGCGTGCTGGTGTCGTTCTGGGTCCTGGGCGGTCTGATGCTGGCACTGCGGGCGGCCGGTGATGCAGTGGGTTGGGGGTTTCAGCTGCAATCGCCGGGATTTGTTGCGGCGATGTCCCTGCTGTTCTTGCTGATCGGGTTGAATTTCTCGGGTCTGTATGAATTCGGCCTGACGCTGACGCGGCTGGGTGGGGTTGGTTCAGGCACCGCGAAGGGATCGTCAGTGGCCGGCGCATTCGCCGCCGGTGCGCTCGCCGTGCTGGTGGCCACGCCCTGCACCGCGCCCTTCATGGGGTCGGCCCTGGGTTTGACGCTGACCCAGCCAGCCTGGCAGGCCATGGCAATTTTCACTGCGATCGGGCTGGGGATGGCCTTGCCCTATGCGCTTTTGGGCGCGTACCCGCACTGGCTCAAGGCCTTGCCCAGGCCCGGCCGGTGGATGCAGACCCTACGCGAGGCGCTGGCATTTCCGATGTACGCCAGCGCCGCCTGGCTGGCCTGGGTGCTTGCCCGGCAAGCCGGTGCTGATGCGGTGTTGCGCCTGCTGCTGGCCGCGGTCGTCATGGCTGCAGGCGCCTGGGCTTGGGGCCGATTCAGCGCCCCGCCCGCGGCGCGCCTGCGTCTGGCCTTGATGAGCCTGCTCCTTGCGATCGGCGTCAGCTTTGCGCTGCTGGCGCCACTGCAGACCGATGCCGGCGGGCAGGCGTCGTCCGGATCGAGCAATGCGACTGGCTGGCAAGACTGGAGCGAGGCTCGAGTCGAACAGGCGCTGGCGCAGGGGCATCCGGTGTTTGTCGACTTCACCGCAGCCTGGTGCGTGACCTGTCAGGCCAACAAGCAGCTGGTGCTCGAGCGCCAGGCGGTGAGCCAGGCCTTCGAGCGCGCCCAGGTGGTGTTGCTGCGGGCCGACTGGACCCGGCGCGATCCGGTGATTGCGGCTGCACTGGCACAGCATGGCCGCAATGGTGTGCCGCTGTACCTGCTGTATCGACCGAACCAGCCCAAGCCGATCATCCTGCCTGAACTGCTCACTGTCGCAACCGTACTCGAAGCGCTCAGATAGCCGCTTTCGGACGGCTACAATTCTTTGATTGCGGATCGGCCACCACCGACTGATTCGGTTCAACGTTCACCCAGTCTCGAACTCACCATGCCAGTGATCGCAGTCGTCAATCCAAAAGGAGGCGTGGGCAAGTCCACGCTGGCAACGCATATTGCGGGGCACTTTGCTGTGTCAGGCCATGCGGTGATGCTCGGCGATGTCGATCGCCAGCAATCAGCCCGATCCTGGCTCGGTTTGCGTTCGGAGAGCCTGGCGCCGATCAGGAGCTGGGAGGTGAGCGGTTCGATCGTTCGGCCCCCCAAAGGCGTGACCCATGTGGTCATCGACACGCCCGCGCAGATCGGCGAGCGCAGACTCGCTGAGGTGCTGAAAGTGGCCGACAAGGTGCTGGTGCCGCTGCAGCCGTCAATCTTCGACATTCTCGCCACCCGAGATTTCGTCGAGCAGCTTCGGACACAGCTCGGAAAGCCCCGGCAGTTCGAGAGCAGCGTGGCGATCGTCGGTGTCCGGGTCGATCCTCGCACCCGGGCAGCCGAGCAGTTGCGGCTGTTCGTCGAGCAACTCGGCGTGCCGGTCGCAGGCTATCTGCGCGACACGCAGAACTACCTGCATCTGGCTGCCCACGGCATGACGCTGTTCGACATGCCCGCGCATCGGGTCGAGCAGGACCTTTCGACCTGGGCACCGATCATCGCGTGGCTGGAGTCCTGATCCCCTTCGATTGGCCGCGGGCATCGTCGCCCCGGGCGAGGGTGACCGTGCGGCTTGTCGACGAGCGCTTCGAGCGGCTCATGGTTCGGCGCTCGATCGTGTCGCCCATCGAGACCGGGACCGATCGCGGCGCGATGGTGACAGTCTGGCTGCCCCACGGCGTGGGCTATTGCGCCAGCGCCGATCTCAGTGGGGCAGGTCTTCAGAGGGCGGTCGAGGCGGCCGAGCACTGGGCGAGTCTGTGCGAGCGCTGCGGGGTGTTTGATGCGATCGATCTGCATGCGCTGCTCGATTCGCGGGAAGTGCCGGCAGTGGATTCACCGATTGTGCAGCCCCTGCCAGCGAGGTCCGATCTGCTCGACCTGCTCAAGGCCGAGTCGGACACGATGCGATGCGATGCCCGTATCGTGTCCTGGTCGGCCCAGCTCGCAGTCACGCATCGAATCCAGCAGTTCCATGTCGACGGCCGACTGCGCAGTGCGCAGGCGATGCAGTTCGTCGAACCGAATCTGATTGCGACCGCAGCGCAGGGGAGTCTGTCGCAAACCCGCACACTCGGTGGCCAGTACAACGGGTTCTGTCAGCAGGGTGGCTTCGAGGTCATTTTGGCCAGCGGTCTGCTGGGCGGCGGCGCACGGATCGCGGCCGAGGCCTTGCAACTGCTGGCAGCCCCAGCCTGCCCCACCGGATCATTTGACCTGCTGCTGGCGCCTGACCAGATGATGCTGCAAATCCATGAGTCGATCGGCCATCCGCTCGAACTCGATCGCATCCTGGGCGATGAGCGCAATTTCGCCGGTGGCAGCTTCGTGACGCCCGAGATGTTCGGCCACTATCGCTACGGCTCGGACCTGCTCAATGTGAGTTTCGATCCGGATGTGCCTCGAGAACTCGCGGGCTACGCGGCCGACGACGACGGGGAAGTGGCGCAGCCTGTGCAGCTGATCCGAAATGGCGTCTTGCTGCGCCCTCTGGGTGGAGGCCTGTCGCGCGCGCGAGCGGCTGCCAGGGGGGTGATGCTTGAAGGCACCGCGAATTCCAGAGCAGTCGGATGGCATCGCCCGCCAATCGACCGCATGGCCAATCTGAATATCGAGCCGGGTGACTCGACGTTTGATCAGATGGTGGCTTGCGTCGAGCGCGGCGTGCTGATGCGAACCAATGCGTCCTGGTCGATCGACGACGCCCGCAACAAGTTCCAGTTCGGCTGCGAATGGGGGCAACTGATCGAAGACGGCCAGTTGACCAGCGTGGTGCGCAATCCGGGTTACCGAGGGGTGTCGGCCACCTTCTGGCGCAGCCTTGCGGCTGTGGGCAATGCCGACAGCGTTGCAGTGCTCGGCACCCCGTTTTGCGGCAAGGGCGAACCCGGGCAGGTGATTCGCGTCGGACATGCATCGCCGGCCTGCCTTTTCGGCCAGGTCGACATCTTTGGCGCCGAGTGATGACGCTGCGCCTGCGTTTCGATGACCTGGCCGATGCGATCGAGGCGCACACCCGGGAAGGCGAGTTCGCCTGTGCGCTGCTGCAGGCCGAGCAATCAGACTTTGTGCGCGTCAATGGCGCACGAATCCGCCAGGCCGGTCTGGTTGAACGGGGCGTGGCGCGACTGCGTCTGGTTCAGGGCGATCGACAGGCCGTTCACCTGCTGACCCTGCCCGGATTGCACAGCCCGCAGGGGCAGGCGCTGGGCGATGCTGCAGGCGCAGGCCACGATGCCGTGCATCGGGCGGTTGCGGAAGCGCTCGACCATCTCCGCGCGCTGATCGTCGACAGTCAAGCCGATCCTTTGCTGGATGTGAATCGTGATCCGGTCGTGAGTGATGATCGCGGCGCTTTGCCCCTCTCAAAGCCCTTTGATCGGGCTGCCCTGATCGACACGATTGCGGATGCTGCCGGCACGGCCGACCTGGTGGGCTTTTGCGCGGCGGGCCCGATCGCGCGGGGCTTTTGCAGTTCGACCGGGTCACGGCAATGGTACGAGCGACACAGTGTCCAGTTCGACTGGTCGATCCACCTGCCTGTGGATGCCGCGGACGGGGGGGAGCGCAGGGCGGTCAAGGCATCGTGGAGTGCGGCCGAGCTCGATCCACAGGCACTGCATCGCGCAGTGCTCATGTCATGTCGCGATGCGCAGGTGATGGCCCGGCCAGTGCGACGCATCTCGCCGGGAGACTATCGGGCGCTGTTCTCGCCGCGTGCATTCGGTGATCTGCTGGAGATGCTCTCCTGGGGCGGCTTTTCGGCGCGTGCCCACCTCACCGGTCAGTCCCCGCTGTCCCGACTGCGCAACAATGAGTCCCGTTTTTCACCGCTGTTGTCACTGGCCGAAGACCTCGATGCCGGCTTCGCGCCCGGGTTTCAGGCCGACGGCTATTTGCGGCCGCGTCGCATCGCACTGATCGATCGCGGGGGCTTTTCAGACTGGCTGGTCTCGCCTCAGAGCGCACGCGAATTCGGGTTACAGGGCAATGCCGCGTCGAGCGGCGAGGCGCCGGATTGCGTGCGGGTCAGTGCGGGGGCACTTGCAGCCGATCAGGCGCTGGCAGCGCTGGGCACCGGCGTGTCGATCTCCAACCTCTGGTATCTGAATTTTTCAGATCGTCCGTCGTGTCGGGTCACTGGCATGACCCGCTTTGCCTGCCTGTGGGTCGAAGACGGCGAGCCGCTTGCACCGATCGAGGCGATGCGCTTCGATGACAGTCTGTATTCGGTTCTGGGAGAGGCGCTGGAGGCGCTGGGCGATCGCTGCGAGCGCTTGCCTGCAACCGAAAGCTATGATGGCCGGGCAACGGGTGGAATCGAGGTGCCGGCCGCACTCACCGGTGCCCTGCGATTCGTGCCGTGAACAACAACACCATCGGAGACTGTCTCATGCATGCACCTTCAGATCCCCTCCGGCGATCTCTGTCGCTGGGACTGGCCGCTTCGCTCGCGATTCCCGGCCTCGCACGGTCGCAATCGAAATGGAAGCCCGAGCGGCCCATCACCATCTACAACCCGTTTGCAGCCGGTGGCGCCACCGATCTGCACCTGCGCTTTCTGGCCGAAAAAGTGAGCAAGTCGCTCGGCCAGCCGGTGCTGGTCGAGATCCGTGCTGGCGCGGCCGGTACGCTGGCACCAGCGCAACTGCTCAATGCCAAACCCGATGGCTATTCGCTGGCGGTGATGAGCATCAACAGCCTTCGCTATCCCCATTATCAGCAGGTCGCCTGGAACCCGATCCGGGACTTCACCTACATCAGCGGTCTGTCGTCCTACACCATGGGGATCGTGGTGCGCGCCGATGCGCCCTGGAAGACCATTGAGGACCTGATCGCCGCCGGCAAGAAGGAACCCGAGAAGTACACCTATGGCACCAGCGGTGTGGGCGGCAGCGGCAACCTGATGATGATCGAGATCGATCAGGTGACCGGCGCCAAGTTCACCCATGTGCCCTACAAGGGGGGCGCAGAATGGGTTCCGGCGCTGCTCGGTGGCCATGTGCACTTTCTGGCCGATGCAGCCCAATGGGCCGCCCAGGTCGACAGCGGGCAGTTCCGCATCCTGGCCATGGCCACCGACCAGCGCATCCCGAAGTACCCGGACATTCCGACCCTGAAAGAGCGCGGCATCAATGCCATCGCGCACAGTCCCTACGGACTGGTCGGCCCCAAGGATTTGCCGCCGGTGATCGTGCAGACGCTCTATGAGGCCTTCAACGAGGCGACCAATGATCCCGGCCTGCAACCCCTGCTCGACCGCTTCATTCAGGTGCCCTGGCGACGCAATCCGGCTGAATATCGCGCTTATTCCGAGCAGTACTACAACACGATCAAGCCCCTGCTGGTCAAGGCAGGTCTGGCGAAGTAAGCCTGCCGGGCCCGGCGAAAACCGGGCTCGGCCGCTGAGCCGGCTTCAATCCCGTCGTGCTGCGCGCGGATCGGTGACGAACCCGATCTTCGCAAGCCCGGCCTGCTGGGCGGCTGACATCACTTCGGCGATGTGCTGATAGCGCACCTGCTGATCGGCCCGAAGATGCAGTTCGGGCTGAGGTGAGCGTGATGCGGCATCGCGCAGACGCGCTTGAAGCGCCACCGGGTCGGCCAGCGGGGCGTCGTTCCAGAAGACCTTGCCCTGTGCATCGATCGACAGCGTGATGGTTTCGGGTTTTTCAGGCGCGACCGGCGCCTGGGCACTGGGCAGATCGAGCTTGATGGCATGGGTGAGCAGCGGTGCGGTGATGATGAAGATCACCAGCAGCACCAGCATCACATCGACCAGCGGCGTGGTGTTGATATCCGCCATCGGCTGCGGCGAACCGCTGCGCGAATCAAATCCTCCGAACGCCATGATGGTTCTCCCGTCGAGATTCAGTGGCCGACCTGAACCGGGCGGACCGGTTCGTCGAGGCCGGATCTGAGCGCGTCGCCGGAGCCGGAGTCCAGCCTGCGGCCGGTGGTGACCAGAGCGAGCAGGTCGTGCGCAAAGCCGTCGAGTTCGGCCAGCGTTACCCGGTTGATGCGGGTGAAGGCGTTGTAGGCCAGCACCGCCGGAATGGCGACCGCAAGGCCGGCTGCGGTCATGACCAGGGCTTCGCCCACCGGGCCGGCGACCCGGTCGATCATGACCTGTCCGGATGACGCGATCTGGAGCAGGGCGTGATAGATGCCCCACACCGTGCCGAACAAGCCGATGAAGGGCGCGGTGCTCCCCACTGAGGCCAGAAGCGTCAACCCGGACTCCAGTTGCGCGCCGGTTCGGCTCATCTCTTGACGCAGCACCCGGGTCACCAGTTCGGTTCGATCGACCGAGGCCGCCAGGCTGGTGTCGGCCTGCATCCGCGCTGCCAGTCGGGCGCGCTCCGCCAGTGGGGCAAAGATCCGCTCCGGATCATCGCGCTGCAGGTTGCTGATGGCCTCGTCCAGTGACCGGGCTGTCCAGAAACGATTCAAGGCCTCGCGTGAGCCGCGACGCATCCGCCAGGCCGCCCAAGCTTTGGAGAGGATGAAATACCAGCTGGCAATCGACAGCGCCAGCAGCAACCAGGCCACCGAGTGGGTGACGGCATCGCCCGCCTGCCAGAAGTGCAGCAAACCCAGTGATTCTCGAACCGCCTCGTCTTTCATCGTCATCCCTCGAGCTTGAAAACCCACTTCCAGTTTCGATACCACTCGGCGACCGGCTGGTCGTCGACGGTGGCGGGTCTGAATTTCCAGTTGCGCACGGTGTCGATCGCAGCCTGATCCAATGCCGTTGAGCCGCTGGACTGTCGGACTCGAACCTCGCTGACGCTGCCGTCGGCCGCAACATGCACATCGAGCCGCACTTCGCCCTGCTCGCCCATTCTGCGGGCGGCCAGCGGGTAGGGCGGCGAGACATTGCCAGCCCAGCTGGCGTCGATACGCGGGCCGGCCCGCCGCGGCGCGGCTGCTGCCGCAGTGGGCGTCGCCGGGCTGGCGGATGGCGGACCCGCCGATGCATTCGCCGGGCTTGGATGGGCCGGCCCGGTTGCATGCGACTGGGCGCTGTCTGGCTGTTGAGTCGAGGCCGGAGTCGCGGGTGCCGGTCGGCTTGGCTCGCCGGATGGGGGTAATGCCATCGCAACCGGCGTCTGGTTGGGCGGCGGGTTCGACGCAGGCGTCTCGCGGGCGGGGGAGCGGGCCGATGCGACCACCGGGGCTGTCGCAGGCCCGGTCAAATCAGGGCGGAGCGCACTGGCAGGCTGCCTGCCTGGTAGCTGTCTGGGCAGCGCAGACGGGCTGATCGGCGCTTGTGGGGCCTGTTGCACGGGCGCAGGGGGCTCGGGCGGCCTCGCGATCAGTCGCACTGCAACCGGCTCCGGGTTTGTGGGTGCCGGCAATTGGGTGTCAAGCTGCATCAGCATGATCGCCGCGATCGCGTTGACCGCGATGGATGCAACCAGAGCCAGCAAGGACCGTCTACGCATCGGCATGTTGCCGTCGAGAGGTCAGATGCGGACGTCACGCAGCCCGAGAACGTCCTGCATGTCGTAGAGCCCGGCCGCGCGGCCGGCCAGAAAGCGGCATGCCCGCAGACTGCCCTGCGCATAGGTCGCACGGCTCGAGGAGCGATGGGTGATCTCGATGCGTTCACCGGTTCCGGCGAACAGCACCGTGTGGTCGCCAACGATGTCGCCCCCCCGGAGCACCGAAAATCCGATCGACCCGGGCTTTCTCTCGCCGGTCACACCATGGCGGGTCCAGGTGGCCAGCTCGGAGAGGTCATGTCCCAGTGTGCGGGCCAGCACCTCGCCCATCCGCAGGGCCGTGCCGGAGGGGGCGTCGACCTTGTGCCGATGATGAGTTTCGGTGACCTCGATGTCATAGCCTTCCGACAGCAATCCGGCAGCCACTTCGAGCAGCTTGAGCGTGACGTTCACGCCGACGCTCATGTTCGGCGCGCAGACGATGCCGATGGATTTCGAGGCTTCGTTGATGGCTTGTTTGCCGTGCGCATCGAAGCCCGTGGTGCCGATCACCATCGCGACACCGTGGGAGACACACAGCGGAATCAGCGCGACGCTCCCTTCGGGCCGGGTGAAATCGATCACCACCTGAGCCTGACTCAGTGCCTGTGCCGGATCGCTGACCACCTGCACGCCGGTCGGGCGACCGAGCAACTCACCGGCGTCACGGCCGATCGCGGGTGAACCGGCGATGTCAAACGCGCCCACGAGGCTGCAGTCAGGTGTGTCCAGAACGGTCTCGACCAGCGTTCGTCCCATTCGGCCGGATGCACCGGCAATCGCGATTCTCAGGCTCATCGGTTGCGCCCCTGCTTGCGCCGGTATCCGGGCAGGGCCGGGTCAGCGCCATCGTCACTGGTGGGCAGCGCATCCGACTCGACCTTTGACACTTTTCCGTCCTGGAAAAACACGGTGGCGCGTCGAAGGTCTGCAAACCCGCTGGGATGCTGGAATCGGAACACATAGTCCCAGCGCTCGATTCGGAACGGATCGATCAGCAATGGCGTGCCCATCGCGAATCGGACCTGTTCGCGGGTCATGCCGGCACGGATCAGATCGAGCATGGATTGATCGACATAATTGCCTTGGGGCACTTCGATGCGGTAAGGCTGGAAGGGGCCGCTGCTGCTGCGATCCCTTGACGCACAGCCGGTGAGGCCGACTGCAATCAGGCCGGCAATCAGCAGGCGGGCGACGAAAGCGAGGTGCTTGAGAGGCAAGGGCAATCCCTCGGTGGGTATCTGTTTGGAGTCCGGACGGCTCGAAGAGCAAGTCCAACCCGCTATGATACGCATTCACCGTCCGAATCCTGCGCCCTGGAGTCTGAAGTGCCGACCCCGACCGAACTCAAGAGCATGGGTCTGAAGGCGACCCTGCCCCGGCTCAAGGTGCTCGAGATCTTTCAGCTCGGCCGCCATCGCCACATGAGCGCCGAAGACGTCTATCGCGAATTGCTGGCCGATTCGCAGGATGTCGGTCTGGCCACGGTCTACCGGGTCCTGACCCAGTTCGAGCAGGCCGGCATTCTGAAGCGCAGCAATTTCGAGTCGGGCAAGGCGGTCTACGAGCTCGATGAAGGGCAGCACCACGATCACCTGGTCTGTCTGCAGTGTGGCCGGGTCGAGGAGTTCGTCGACGCCGAGATTGAACGGCGTCAGCAGCGCATCGCCCGGGACCGCGGTTTTGCTCTGCAGGATCACGCGCTGGCCCTCTACGCGAACTGCACCAAATTCGAGTGTCCGCACCGTTCCTGAGCGCTTCGATTCACAGATCTGCGGCTGCAATTCGACCGGGCACAGCGCCAGTGCGCAATGTTCCAGATCACCTGTCCCGGTATGGCATTTGCTAGGCTAGTGTCATGAGCTCACCATCATCTGCCATTTTGCCGGCTGCCGAAGGCGTCTACGACGAGATGTTCGACGCCAGGCACCAGCCCCGACCCCACTATCAGCCCTACTCGAAATGGTTGGGTTCGATGACCGAAGATCAGATGGCCAGCAAGCGTGCCGAGGCCGACCTGATCTTCCGGCGCATCGGCATCACGTTCTCGGTGTATGG
>Ga0209598_10000874_pt1 | contig 24503 bp, 21 predicted proteins | sample M_140807_EF_Meta_FD_187317 | JGI IMG/M metagenome (GOLD analysis project Ga0209598, IMG submission 187317) | Freshwater microbial communities from Lake Montjoie, Canada to study carbon cycling - M_140807_EF_MetaG (SPAdes) (version 2) | ecosystem: Environmental > Aquatic > Freshwater > Lake...
GTTTTTTCTGTTACAAGTATTGGTCCGTTAGATAATCACATGAAGATTCTAAATGATCCAACATCTACACATCAACACAATGATAAGGTAGACTTAAGTGCTCCTGGTTACGATGTAGCCATAAACCCGGCTGAAAATTGGTATCTTAATAGTTCAGGTACAAGTTTTGCATCACCCATAGTGAGCGGCACAGTCGGTTTGATGCTGAGTGTTAACCCCTGTTTAAGTCGGAAAGATATTGATACCATTTTAAAAATCTCTTCAGTAAATATAGATTCATTAAACCCTACTTACATTGGACTAATTGGAGCAGGACGTTTGAATGCGCAAGCTGCGGTTCAATTGTCATCAGGATGGGCAAGTCAACCAATGAGTGTAACATCTCAGCCAATTGGCGTTTCTACTTCTGTGGGCGGAAATGCGCAGTTTTCTGTTTCTTCAACCAGCTCATTCCCTACATATCAATGGCAAATAGATTCAAGCGGAACCTTCGTAAACCTCACAAACAACAACAATTATAGCGGTGTAAACACTTCTGTTTTGACGGTTAGTAATGCACCTGTTACTTTTAACAATGCGCAATATCGTTGTGTCATGAAATCGGGTTACTGCCAAGCAATTAGTAATGCGGCAACATTAGTTGTGAGTAGTGGCATATTGCCTGAAGATGCAGGTGTTATTCATGGAGATACCTTGGTGTGCTTTGGAGATACGGTGCAGATTGCAATCAACCCCGTAAATTTTGCAACAGGATATAATTGGACAATCAATGGCAATGCGAATATTATTAGTGGTACAAATACCAATTCAATTACCATTCAAATTTATGATAGTATAGCAGTTGTTAGCGTAACGCCTTTTAATTCTTTTGGTTCTTCAAACAGTTCCTCAATAAGTATAGCGACAATTCCTTTGCCAACAGGGTTTTTATCTGGCAATCCCAGTGTTTGTCCGGGTAATGCAGCTACACTAACGATGAATGTTACTGGGCAAGGACCATGGTATGGTACAATCAATGATTCAATATCATTTTCTGGCACATCAAATCCGATTCAAATATTTGTTTATCCCGACTCAACAACAGTTTATAATTTACAAGAATTATACACATTAGATGGATGTAATGCATATCCAGATTATTTATCAAGCTCAGCATCAGTAACGGTTTTGCCTTATAACAGAGATACGATTCATACAACGATTTGTACAAGTCAGCTTCCTTATCAATGGAACGGAATTAACTTTACAAACACGGGATATTATTCTGACACCATCATCAATTCGGTGGGATGCGATTCAATAATCACGCTTCATCTTACAGTTATAAATGGCAATCCTCCAGCAGCACCATTATCCATAACGCAAACGCTTGTTGATACTATTTGCTTCGCTCGAGTTTATCGATACACAGCATCAATAACAAACAATGCTCAAGGATATAAATGGATTATTCCAACATCTTGTGGAGGTGTATCTTCTGTAATAGTTGATTCAGGTGATATCAATGTTTCGAGGGTAATTCGGTTAAAATATTTCAGCAATAATGCGGCTTTCAATACCGATAGCATTAAAGTTAGTGCATATAATAGTTGCGGTATTAGTCCTTACAAACGTGTAGTATTAATCAATACCTTATTGAGTGTTCCATTGCCTCCAACAAGCATCATCGCAACACCTTTAATCACCAATGTTTGTGGAGAAAGAAAATATAGGTACACCGCACCTAATTTACCAGCAGGAACCGCGAATATTGCAGCAGCAACAGGATATTTATGGTCGTTTACTAGTCCAACCCCATTATTAGCGCAATTGGATTCTGGGACATTTACCTCTAAAATTATTGTGGTTAAATATGTAAGCAATAATGCCGCACAAATTGTTGATAGCATTAATTTGAACTATACCTCAGCATGTGGCAACAGCATAAAAAAATCGTTGAAAATTAATCTCACCGCTTTAAATGCACCTGTTGCACCAACTTCAATAACAATAACCCCATTAAGCACAAATATTTGTGGACAAAGGAAGTATAGATGTATAATGCCTTTAATGCCGAATGCTACAACTACAAGTGGAGCTGCTACAGGATATTTATGGACATTAACAGGAAATGTGGCAACATATGGTGTAATTGATTCGGGAAGTTTGACATCGAGAATAATGGTGTTGAAATATACAGACAACAATGCCACTTTTGTTGGAGATAGTTTAAAAGCTCAATACAGCAGTGGTTGTGGGCTTAGCAATTTTAAAACAACAAAATTTTCTGTGCCTAAAATTAATCCTCCTTTAGCGCCAACAACAATTGTAATAACGCCTTTAAGTACTGGAATATGTGGCGCTAAAATTTACAGGTACACTATGCCGTTAGTTCCTGCTGGTACTATAAGTAATGCAGCTGCAACAGGATATGCGTGGGAATTTGTTGGCATTCTTTCTTCAACGGTTACAATTGATTCAGGAACATTTAACAGTAGAATTATTAGAATGAAGTTTGTAAATAATAATGCCGCTACTATTGGAGATAGTGTAAGGGCATATTATTTGTCGTCTTGCGGAAATGGAAGTGTCAAATCTACCAAACTCAGCAACGCTAACTTAACTGCACCAACGTTGCCAGCAAGTATAGGTATCACTTTGGTGAGTGATGTATGCGGCAGTAGAATATATAGATACAGTGCTCCTTTACTACCCAATTCAACAGCAAATGCAATGGCAGCAACAGGGTATCAATGGTTTTTACCAACGGGTTCTGCAGTAGCCGCATCAGCCACTTTGGATTCGGGCGTTTTGATCGGAGCAAATGCCAGATTTATTAAATTGAAATTTACCAACAATGGAGCAGCTGCAAATACAGATAGCATTAGATTGAGATATACTTCGGGTTGTGGAAATAGCGCAACTAAAGCACAGAAATTATCGAATGTAGCGATATCAACTTTATCATCACCAACAACATTAACGGGCTTAACAAGTATCTGTTCAATTGTTGGAACAACCACTTCCACGAGATATACTGTTTCAACTTTAAGTGGGGCTTTAAGTTATTTATGGACTTTACCTGCTGGGGCTTTGTTAGACAGCGGAAGTAATGGATTAAAAATTAAAGTTCGGTTTATAACTGCTGGCGCAAACGACAGCATCTATGTACAAGGTGTTGGCGCAAATGGATGCGCAGGCGCGAAGAAAGTACTAAAATTGAATACAACAAATTGCATCACATTACCAACTTCTAAATTTGCAAATCCAATTGAAAAAAATGGAAAAAGTTTAGACGCGATTATTTATCCAAATCCAACAATGAGTGCATTCAATTTATTGGTAAAATCTTCAAAACAATCTAAAACTGTAAAGGCAAGAATCATAGATTCAAAAGGGAGACGAATAAAAACATTAAACTTCAACTCCAATGAAATCGTTTCTTTTGGAAATGAATTGCATCCAGGTGTATATTTTATTGAAGTGATAGATGGTGATAGTGTAAAAATGATGAAGGTGGTGAAGTATTAGAATTTGGCAAATAACAAATAAGGAATAAGGAAGTGAACGCACTTTGATGATTGGAGATAAACCAACATCGGCAGACCAAAACCACTAACCTTTTGAACCAAACCTCATAAACCTCAAAAACCTCTTTAGCCTCCCAAACCTCTTTAAAAACCTTTTTAAAAAAACCTAATGCTTTTCTTACCTTTACATCCTTAAAATGAGAATAGATGAGTGAAACAGCAACGATTGCTCCATTAACAGCTAAAGATTTTGCAACAGACCAAGAGGTACGTTGGTGCCCGGGTTGTGGCGATTACTCGATTTTGGCACAAGTTCAAAAAGTAATGCCTACATTAGGTATTCCAAGAGAAAATATTGTAATCATTTCAGGTATTGGGTGCAGCAGTCGTTTTCCATATTATATGAATACGTACGGCATGCATAGCATTCATGGAAGAGCAACGGCAGTGGCAAGTGGGTTAAAAGCTGCTCGTCCAGAATTAAGCGTGTGGATTGTTACAGGTGATGGCGATGGATTGAGCATTGGCGGAAATCATACAATACATTTATTGCGTAGAAATTTTGATGTAAACATTTTGTTGTTCAACAATCAGATTTATGGACTAACAAAAGGACAATATTCGCCTACTTCTGAAGAAAAGAAAATCACAAAAAGCACGCCGTTTGGTAGCATCGATCATCCGTTTAATCCCTTGGCATTGGCAATGGGAGCAGATGCTAGTTTCATTGCGCGTTCGATGGATAGAGACCCTAAACATTTACAAGCGATGTTGCTCAGAGCGAATGCACATAGAGGCGCATCGTTTTTAGAAATCTACCAGAATTGCAACATATTTAATGATGGCGCTTTTGAAGTGTTTACCGAAAAAGGCAGCAAAATGGAGGAAGTTATTTTCTTAGAACAAGGAAAGCCATTGATTTTTGGTGCAACTCAAAATAAAGGAATAAAATTAGATGGGTTTAAGCCTGTAGTAGTGGAATTGACTGAAGGCGCTTCAACCGATGATTTATGGATACACGATGAAAGAGATTTTTATAAGGCACAAATTTTAGTGCGCATGTTTGACGACCCTACTTTACAAGGGCATTTACCTCGACCATTTGGTGTTTTTTATGAAACCGAAAGAGCTTGTTACGAAGACATGATGACCATGCAAATTGAAGAATTAATTATTCAAAAAGGAAAGGGCGATTTAGATAAATTGTTGAGGGGAAGTGAAACGTGGACGATTGGGTAATTGGCCTCCCCTAGCTTCTCCGATTTAGGGGAATTTGGTTTAAAGAGTTTATACTAATTTGTAATGGTAAGAAATGGCGACGGTTTCCTAACACTGAAGTTGGTTTGTGCATGGGCACCGGTTTCTCTGCCCCTGTCAATATAAGATTTAAAGGAATTTGTCCACTTCCAATATTCTAACATTTAAACTTAAATTCGCTACTATTTTCATTAATATTTAGTTTCAATTATAATTATACAAATACGCATTTAAAAGTTAGAAAAACAACTTTATTCTCCCCGAAAAACACTTCCAAACTACAGTCAAATCATCTTCTTCAGTTACTCTATTTTTAATTCCTTTGTCTTTCAAATAAATTAATCGACAAATATTAAGTTTCTTGAAAAGGAAACCTTAATTTTATAATCAGATGGAATGAAAGATAGGTTCGAAGTTGTCTTTTTGCCTGAAGCAGTAAAATTTATGAATGAGATAGATCGTAAGGCAAGAGAAAAAATGTACTTTAACATCAGAAAATTACAGCAGATAAACGACAGTCAAATATTCAAAAAACTAAATGAAAATATCTGGGAATTTAGATGCACCAATCAAAATATTTGTTACAGATTATTTGCTTTTTGGGATAAAAAAGATATCAAAAACATTTTGATTATTGCGACAAATGGACTGATTAAAAAATCACAAAAAACGCCAGCACATGAAATCGACAAAGCTCAACAAATCAGAAAAAAATATTTACAACAAGCCAATGAAAAATAAACTCAAAACTGTTTCTCTTGATACAATGATCAATAAACATATTGGAAAACGTGGCACAATTAAAAGAGAAAATTTTGAAAATGAATTAAAAATTGAATTATTGGGAAACGCTATAAAAAAAGTAAGACAAGAAAAAAAATTAACTCAAGAAAAACTAGGTTCATTAGTTGGTGTACAAAAAGCACAAATCTCTAAAATTGAAAGCAGTTTTACCAACGCTCGTTTTGATACAATATTAAAAGTATTTGATGCGCTTGGAGCGAAAATAACTTTTAATGTAATTATGAAATGAATAGTAACACCGATTTCCAAACCAGCGCCATTTCACCACTTTTTACCCTAATTTAGCACCCAACAAAAATTAATCTTCAATCTCCCATTTTGAACCTCAAAAAAATTGTTGTAATCGGACCCGAATCCACCGGCAAAAGCTGGCTCTGCGAAAAACTCGCGGTACACTACAATACCAATTGGGTTAAAGAATATGCGCGTGAATATCTGTTAGCAAACGGTAAAAAATATACGCTGAATGACCTTGAACTTATCGCTAAAGGTCAATTGGAAAATGAAAACAGATTAACTGATCAAATAGTGGAAACTGTTGATTCAAAAAAACCATTGTTTATTGACACCGATTTATATGTTATGAAGGTGTGGAGCGAATTTGTTTTTAATCAATGTAGCATTGACATTTTAAATGGGATCGTACATCAAAAATATGATTTGTACCTGCTCTGTAAACCAGACATACCATGGGTTTCCGATGAATTAAGAGAATACCCCGATTTAATGACCAGAGAAAAATTATTCCACCATTACAAAGACATTATGATTGAGCAATCCGTTCCTTGGATTGAAATTGATGGCCATTTTGAAAACAGGTTTCAAATGGCGATTAAAGCTGTTGATCAGTTACTTCAAAAGTGACTCTATCTCCTTATCCCCAGATAAATTATTCATTTGCTGCAGGATTATTGACGCGCGCTTATTTACATATCTCGATGTAGGAACTACAATAAACTTTTTTGGATTGGGCAAACATGCTGCTATCATTGCGGCTTCTCGTTGCGTTAAATTGGCAGCATCTTTTTTAAAATATTTTTGCGCTGCCGCTTGAACCCCAAATATTCCAGGACCCATCTCAGCCACATTTAAATACGTTTCCAATATTCGCTCTTTGCCCCATATCAACTCAATCATAAACGTATAATAAACCTCCAGCCCTTTTCTGAAAAAACCACCATGTTGCCATAAAAAAACATTCTTGGCCGTTTGTTGACTTATCGTACTCGCACCCCTTGTTTTTTCTGGATGCTTTTCGTTGTATTTCATCGCCTTCTTTATTGACTTGATATCAAACCCATTATGCCCGGGAAACAATTGATCTTCTGAAGCCATTACTGCCAATTTAATATTTCTCCCCATCTCATTATACCCAATATAATCGCGCTTCAAACCTTCGCCCTCAAATGAATTTGCTATTTGTGTGATGGTAATTGGAGGGTCTATCCATTTGCATAAAATTATATAAGCTAGATGCAAAACAAAAAACCAAACCAGTATTTTTTTGATTTGATATAAACAACCTTTTGATTCGTTTTGGGCCACCTTTTATGAATTTATTTTGTAGACGTGTAAAGCACACTTACCATTAGTACAATGCCAAATGCTATAAATAAAAGGCCTGAAATGATATTAATGTAATGGATATTTCTTTCTGTCAAACTCTTTTTAAGTTTCCCTGCGAGATTTATTTTTGCGATATCTGCCAGAATATTTATGGTTAAACAGACAGAAAATATGGCAATTTTTTCATCAATTCGCTGACCAATAGATCTCGTTGACGCCGCAAGCCAAAGCCCAATTACACTGGGGTTTAATGTATTTATTAAAAATCCGGTTATAAGTAATTTAACGTTGGTTGTACTAGATATTCTTACACCAGACTCTAATTTTTCATCTTTTTTATATCGCTTAAAAAACAAATAAAACACCCCTAAGCCAATTAAAAATATTCCTCCAATTACACCAATTGATTTTTTATACTCATTCAATTGGCCCATAAACTCTCCAAAAAAATTAGCCAAAAAAACCATTATTATATCACTGATCCAAACACCAGCAATAAAATAAAAGGCTGATTTTATGCCATAATTAATTCGAAGTTTGATGATAGTAAATACAACAGGGCCTACCGAAAAAACCAATGCCAAACCCAATATCAATCCCGATATAATTGCATCTGTCATGGTTTTGTGTAATTATTTTGTGTAGTTAATCCGCTAAATTGTTTTGTAAAAAATGATTCCACTCTTCATACATTTTCCCCTTCATCACCCTTGGAAACTTATGCTGGCCACCTATCTTGCCCATATGTTGCATAAAATCCATAAATACATGTTCGGGCAAAACCTTTACCTGCATTGATTTCAAGGCGTGTTTTCTTTCCACTTCGTAATCATCATTTAATGATTTTAATTTTTCATCTATGATAGATGCAAGTTTGATTTCATCTACAACATCATCACAAGCTACATACCATTGATGCCCAAAGAAATTTCCATAAGGAACGCCCGCAACTGTAAATTCTGAAATCGTAATATTCAGTGTTTCACTCGCCAGTAAAATGGCTTTGTTTATATTGTCTACGCTCAAATGTTCACCTACTAAGCTTAAAAAATGTTTTGTTCTTCCCGTTATAATGATTTCGCTTTTTTCTTTATCAATCAAACGAACCGTATCTCCAATGGCATAGCGCCATGTTCCTGCATTGGTACTAATTAAAATAGCATAATCTCTATTTTCCTCAATCTCATGTATCATTAACGCCTCAGGGTTGTCCAATATATTTCCATCACTATCAAAATTATTATCGTCAAATGGCACAAACTCAAAGAAAATATTGCTGTTAAAATTCAATTGCATGCCTTTGGTATCCTGGCGACTCTGATATGCTAAAAATCCTTCACTCGCTAAATAGGTTTCTATATAAGTAATGGGCTTACCCATTAATTTTTCAAAGCCTTTTTTATAGGGCTCCATTGCCACACCTCCATGTACATAAAATGCCAAGTTTGGCCACATATCATGAATATTATTGAGCTTATATTTTTCGATTATTTTTTCGATTAACAATTGCAACCATGCAGGCACACCAATAATAAATCCAATATCCCAATTGGGTGCCATCTCCACAATCTCATCCAGCTTTTTTGCCCAATCTTGTTCTTTTGCAATTTTTTTGCCCGGTTTGTACAATCCCAACCCTTGAAACCAAAATGGAATGTTTTTTTGTTGAATACCGCTCAAATCGCCTGCATAATAAGTTGGCCCTTTTTGCAATTGCGTGCTGCCACCAAGCATTAACCAACCACGTCCAATGGCACTTTTTGGTACGTTTTCGTATTTTGATAAACTTACCAACTGCTTTAAACTTGTAATGGTATTGCTTCTGATAAGCTCTTTTGTTACAGGGATATATTTGCTAGATGCCTCGCTGGTTCCACTACTCAACGCAAAAAATTTTATTACTCCTGGCCAACAGACATCTGGTGTTCCTTCTAGTGTTTTATGCCACCAAGCTTTGTAGAGTTTGTCGTAATTATAGGTAGGTACAAGCTGTTGAAACTTTTTTCCAGGATGCTTACTCAATAAAATATCATCAAAATGATACTCTTGTCCAAATTGTGTAAATCTCGCCTTTTTCAACAGTTTTTTCAATACCTTAATTTGCTGACTTCTTGGATCCCTTAAGGGAATATTAAAAGCTCGTGCAATTGATTTTGGTATTGTTATGTCAAAAATAGCCATTCAGTTATCAGATTAATTGACAACAAATATAATTATTGAAGACCTATTTTCTTATTAAAACTTATTCAGATGGTTCTTGCCATTATTTTTTATACATCTTATGTTCCCAATGTTGTTAAAAATAATTACGTTTGCGTCTCATTTTGTAATTATTCTAACAAGAATTTTCATTTAATAAAAACCAAAAATTATGCTTAAAAAATTATGCTTATCCATTTTTATGATTGCCACGCTACTAACAGCTCGTGCAGACGAAGGGATGTGGTTACCTATGTTGTTGGGAAAACAAGTATACAACGACATGGTAAAAAGAGGATTGAAACTAACCAAAGAGCAACTTTATTCTATCAATAAATCATCGTTGAAAGATGCTATTATTATTTTTGGAAGAGGTTGTACGGGAGAAATCGTTAGTAATCAAGGTTTGATTTTCACCAATCACCATTGCGGCTACGAAGCCATTGCTAGCGCAAGTAGCGTTGATCACAATTATTTAAGAGATGGTTTTTATGCATTTAATAAAGATCAAGAACTTAAATCAGAATTAACTGTTCAATTTCTTGAAAAGATTGTAGATGTTACCGCTGAAGTTGAGGCTGCTGTTAAAGGCTTAGCTTGGGCTGATCGCGTTAAAAAAATGTCAGAAGTGTATAAAGGGATTACGGATAAAGTTGCCGATAAAGAAAATGGAATTTCTGGTAGAGTGTACAGCATGTTTAAAGACAATCAATACATCATGTATGTATACAAAACGTACAAAGACATTCGCCTTGTAGGTACTCCTCCAGAAAGTATTGGAAAATTTGGTGGCGATACCGACAATTGGGAATGGCCTCGTCATACTGGAGATTTTTCAGTGTTTAGAGTATATGCTTCTAAAGATGGCAAACCAACTGAATTCAGTAAAGACAACGTGCCTTTAAAACCAAAACATTTTTTACCGGTTAGCATCAAAGGAATTAAAGATGGTGATTACGCGATGATTTACGGTTATCCAGGTGGTACCAATCGTTACGAAACCAGCTTTGGCATCAAACTAAAAAATGATATTGAAAATCCGGCTTTGGTTGCGCTTAGAGATATGCGTTTAAAATACATGCACGAACAAATGATTAAAGATCCTGCAGTAAAATTAAAATTGGCTTCTAACTATGCAAGTACGGCCAACTACTGGAAATTTTTTGATGGCGAAACAAAGCAATTGATCAAATTCAATACATTCGGACAAAAACAAAAATTCGAAAATGAATTTACTAGCTGGGCAAAAGGCAAACCAGAATTTGAAAATATTTTTGCTGACTACGAAAAAAATTACAACACTTGGACCCCTTACAGCAAATACCGTCAGTATTTAAATGAAGGTATCAAAGGTTCGCCATTAATGGCTTTTGCGAGTAATTTAATGTCGTTAGAAGCTACATTAATTAAAGCGGGTGCTACTGCGGAAGAAATTAAAAAAGCCGTTAGCGCTGTTGATGCTGCTCGTAAAGATTTTATCAATGGTGAAGATTTGCCAAGTGATAAACTCATTTTAGCTGCTGCTGCTAAAGCTTTTTATACAGACATCGATAAAAGCCAACAACCTGCAAATGCTTTTGAAAAAATTGCTGCTTATGGTGATTTAAATGATGAGGCTACGTTTAAAAAATGGGCTTTAGAGGTATTTGCAAAAACAATGATTTTGAATGATGAAAAATGGAACGCCTTCGTTGCAAATCCTACTAGTATTGGATTACAAGAGGATCCTGCTTTTGATTTCGCTGCCGCTTTCGCAAAAAATTACACCACAAAATATGCACCGATTTACATGGCGTTTGTTAATAAAAACAATGAACTTGGTCGTGCTTATTTAAAAGGAATTATGCAAAGAGATACCGCAGCTGCTGCTAAAATGTATCCTGATGCTAACTTTAGTATGCGTGTAAGTTTTGGAAATGTAAAAAGCTACAAACCAAAAGATGGAGTTGCTTATGATTTTGTAACTACTTCTAAAGGGTTAATGGAAAAATATAAAGAAGGCGATTATGAATTTGACCTTCCTGCAAAACAAGTAGAACTCTTAAAAAAGAAAGACTTTGGTCAATATATCGACAAAAAAACCAATGATTTGGTTATTGGATTTATTACCACAAATGACATCACCGGCGGAAATAGTGGAAGCCCTGTTATTGATGGAAACGGCAATTTAATCGGTCTTGCTTTCGATGGCAACTACGAAGCTTTAAGCCACAAAATTGCGTTTGATAAAGATTTAAACCGTACCATTTGTGTGGATGTTCGTTATGTATTATGGTGCATCGATAAATTTGGTGGTGCCAAAAACTTAATTGATGAAATAAATCCAATCAAATAATTTTAAGACATACAATTTTTATAAAGCGCTTTCATTTTGAAGGCGCTTTTTTTTATCATACCATTAACCCTTTTTAATATTCATAAAGACCAAACAAATATTTTATATTGCAACAAATTAAAAATCATGCTTAAATCAATGACCGGTTTTGGGAGAGCAGAGCAAACTGTAGGCGACAAAACATACATTGTAGAGATTAAAGCGCTAAACGGAAAACAGTTTGAGCTTCAATTGAAACTACCCCCATTGTTAAAATCTTTTGAGTTCGACATCAGAAATAATTTACAAGAAAAATTGGTTAGAGGAACCATCGACTGTTTTATTATCGTAAAACAAAATGGTGCTTCTAAACCTGTAATCATTAATACCGATTTGATTAAAGCATATTACCAACAAATCGATCAACTGGCTACAGAACTAAGCATAGATACCAACTCCGTTCTAAGCGCATTGCTTCGTTTACCAGAAGTGGTTAGTCCAAGTACAGAAGTTATGAATGATGCTGATTTTACTGCATTTAATAAGGTTTTAAACGATGCTATTCAAGCATTAGACATCCATAGAATTGAAGAAGGACAATCCATTGAAAAGGATTTATTGGGCAGAATTGCTAAAATTCATGATCAAGAAGCTGAAATATTAAAGTTTGAACCCAACAGAAAAACCAGAATCGTAACGGAAATCAATCAATTGCTGAACAAGCATGTTGGACAAGAAAACATTGATAAAAATAGATTGGAGCAAGAGCTGATCTACTACATGGAAAAAATTGATATCCATGAAGAGCAAATCCGTTTGCGTCAGCATTGCGCATATTTTAATGAAATCCTAAACGATTCGGATGTAAGTAAAGGAAAGAAATTATCATTCTTACTTCAAGAAATTGGCAGAGAAATCAATACTACGGGCAGTAAGGCTTACGATGTAGATATTCAAAAATGTGTGGTGCTGATGAAAGATGAACTGGAAAAAGCCAAAGAACAAATTTTGAACGTACTTTAAACTTTTAGCAAAAATTAAATATTCATGGCGGTAAGGTTGTTATCAATATTAATACTAATTTTTTCAATTTCAGGTTGCAAGCAATTGGATGTTTTTGAAAAAAATACCATCATTCCAAAACAAGCATGGAAAAGCGATTTCCCTTGTAGCGGTACATTTAACATTACAGATACGAGTGCTTATTATCAGATGTATATTGTACTTCGTCATACAGATGCATATGCGTACAATAACATTTGGTTGAATGTGGGTTTGCAATCACCAAAAGATACTATGTATTTTCAAAAAGTAAATTTTACTTTAGGAGATGATAATCGTGGTTGGTATGGATCTGGAATGGATGATATCTGGGAAATAAGAAGCCTTTTAACCAATAAGCCACGAAAATTTATAAAGCCGGGTGAATACAAATTTGAAATTTATCAAGTCATGAGAAACAATCCGCTTAAAAATGTATTGAACGCAGGCATGCGGGTTGAAAAAGTTAATAATCGTTAATTTTAAAATTTTTATTAATTTATCTCTATCGTTTCAAAACAATTAATTAATTTAGCCTTACTGTACCTATCTTAGATAGAAAACATATTTTTACAAAAATTTTAAAATCAAAATATCTGAACGTGAAAAGTATTATTATTCTTTTGGCAATTATATGTGGAATTGGATTTAACGCTCAAGCTCAAAAAGATGGTAATTTCCACCAGGGCGAATTTGGTGTATCTCTTGGACTAGCTAATTATTTTGGTGATTTAAATACGCGTAGTGGCTTAAATGAACCTAAGCCTTCTGTTGGGGTATTTTTTAGAAAACAATTTGGGGATTATGTTGGTATGCGCGTTTCAGCCAGATATGCACAACTAGGTTATAGCGACAAATACAGCAAAAATGAATACCAAAAATTAAGAAATCTTAATTTTAAATCAGATATTTTTGAATTTGTAGTTCAAGGAGATTTTAATTTCTTTACCTACAATCCTAAAGACCTTAATTATCTTTTCACACCATACGTTACATTAGGTTTGGGTGTTTTTAGTTTTAATCCTTACACTTTTACCGATGCAGGAGAAAAAACGTATTTAAGTCCGCTTTTAACAGAAGGACAAAATACACAATACAGCACAATGGCTTTATGTGTTCCTTTTGGTGTTGGTTTCAAATATGCTATCAGTCAAAAAACAAACCTAAGTTTCGAAGTAGTTCACCGCTTTACCTCTACCGATTATTTGGATGATGTAAGTACGCAATATGCTGGTCTTTATTTACCTGATGGCAGCAGAAATCCAAATTTCTGGGAGCCTGATCCAAACAATCAAACTGCTTATATTTTAAGCGCTGCAGGTCAATTACAAGACCGTTCTGAAGGTCAGATTTTGGGAACCAAAGGTCGTCAACGTGGATGGAGCAAACAAAAAGATCAATACATCATGGCTGAAATTGGTCTTTCGTTCAACATCAGCACCTATCGTTGTCCTACAGCTTACTAATTTCAATTTTATAGTTTCTACAATCGCGAAGCGCAAAGAAATCGCCAGTTAAGGTTTTCAGGTTCGTGTGCCCCAAAATTGTTGAATTTAGTATTCAAAACATCAGCCTTCAAAATTTTATTAGTTACCAAATTTCGCTTGGCTTCAAACAAATAATCCTGCATCAAAGCAGCATTCATCCATTGATGTTGTGGTGGCTCAAATCCAATTTTATCTTTGCGCCAAACAATGTCATCTGGCAATTTACCTTGCATCGTTTTTCTTAAAATGTATTTTGTAAACCCATCATGAATTTTTAGACTTGAAGGTAAACTGAATACATATGAAACAAGCTGATGATTCAAAAAGGGAAGTCTAACTTCACAACCATGTGCCATTGCATTTCTATCCGAAAAGCGGAGTAATTCTTCCAATCCCATTTGCATGGTATTAAAATGCAAAATATCGTTTAATGATTTTACAACTGGCTTCTCGTTATAGTTTGAGTCAAAATTATATGCTTGAAATTCATTTGTAAAATATGCAGTTGCTTTACTCGATTTTTCTGCACGAATGCTTAACGCTTTTGCCGCTCGACTTGGAAAAAATGTAGCTAGATAATTGTTTATGCCAAATTGAAAAGTAGGAAAATGATTTTCTAATTTATTTTTCTGAGTAAAAAACGATCCGAAATTTTTATTCCGAATCTCCTCCATTAAATACCATTGAGCATATTTTAAATACCCACCAAACACTTCATCAGCTCCTTGTCCATCCATCAGAACCTTGATGTTGTTTTCTTTAGCCAGTTGATATACTTTGTATTGTGCAAAAATGCTACTCGATTGAAAAGGCTCTTCTTGATGATACATTAATTTTTCAAAATCATCCACCAAATCATTTTCATTTGGTGTGATTGAAAAATTCTCTACCAGATAATGATTAACTGCTTTTTCTACAAACGTAGATTCATCTTTTTCAAATCCAGGAAAAACGGCAGAAAATGTTTTTATATTGGTTTGATGTTTAGTTATATAATGAAGCAAAGTTGTACTATCCAAACCACCGCTCAAACTCATGCCAATAGGCAAATCACTTCTCAATCGCTTGATTACAGATTCGTGTATGAGTTCGTCTAATTTTTTGATTACATTATCCTCTGTATCCTTGAGAATATTGTTTTTTTCCAAATGCCAGTAGGGCGTAATTTGTAGCCCTTGGTTATTGATTTTTAAAAAGTGTGCCGGAGGTAATGCATGAATATTTTCGTAAAATGTTTGTGATTTATCGGAAGGATTTTGAATGTTTCCGGTGATCAAATAATTCGACAACATTTTATTGCTCAACTTTTTTTCAATGCCAATTGCCCAAAGCGCTTTCATTTCACTGGCAAAAACAAATCGGTTATTTTGGTTAACATAAAAAAATGGCTTTTCGCCAAATCGGTCACGAGCAGCAAATAAAGTTTGGATAGTTTCATCCCAAATCGCAAATGAAAACATACCATCAAAATGTTGAACACAATCGGCTTGATAATAATCATACGCTGTTAAAATCACTTCGGTATCGCTATTGGTTTTAAACGAATACCCCAATTGCTGCAACTGAGTTTTTAACTCGATATAATTATAGATTTCGCCATTAAATACAATACTGTATTTGCCTAAATAATGCATGGGTTGAGCTGCGTCATCAGAAAGATCAATAATGGCCAATCTACGATGTGCAAATCCAACATTTTTTTGAGGCCCTATCCATTCGCCTGATCCATCCGGACCACGGTGAATAAGTGCATGCGACATTAATTTCAGTTGTTGAAAATTAATATCAAAACCTTGATGAGATATGATTCCTGAAATACCACACATGGTGTAAATATCAAACTAAACTAAAGCATAACCAAATATTTGAAAATGGATTTAAATCCAATTATTTTGTTGCTGACTTTGAAATGGTAATCGGTAAAGCAACTTTGGTATTTTCCCAAAAGATGTTCAAGCTGATATTTTGAAGATTAGTTTTTTCAAAAAACATGGTGAATGGTTCAACAGTTTGCGCGGTTAATTCTGGAATTACTTCAATGCGTACTATATCCTTTGTACTGTCGTATAAAAAAGCACCCCAATTATCCACTTCCTTATTTAAAATGATAGACCATTTATTTTGATTAGGCAAAGCGTATAACGAATATCTTCCTTTCTTTACTTTTATTTTATTGATCAAAACATCTTTAAAAAATTCAATTTCTGTAGCTTCATTTGCGCCCAAACGCCAAACTTTTCCGTATTCAATTAATGCGCCAAATATCTTTCTGCCATTCATAGCTGGTCTGCTATAAATTACCCTTGCGATTAAAGGTTCGATTGATTTTTTCTGTGCTTTTGATGCGGGATAGTTTTCTGGATAATAGCTTATATCCAAAGGCGATTGATCAACAGGTGGAATTTTATTTTGAGCCAACAATGGCGTATTCAAACAAACTACGATTGAAATCAATAATAACAAACTTTTCATTTTGGGAAATTTGACACAAATATAAAAGCTATCTAATTGAAGTGTTTTTATATTTTCTCAACATGCGTTTATATCTTTATAATATGTTACACATTACCACCATTCAATCTGATTTATTTTGGGAGGATAAAACGGCCAATCTAAATATGTTTGAAGAAAAAATAAAAAACATTTCTACAAAAAAAGAAATCGTCATTTTACCAGAAATGTTTTCTACTGGATTTTCGATGAACGCAGAAGCGCTTGCGGAAAAGATGGAAGGAGTGACCATGCAATGGATGAAAAGAATTTGTAGAGAAAATAAAATCATTTTAACCGGCAGCATCATCATCGAAGAAGATAATAAATTTTATAACAGACTAATTTGGATGCTACCAAATGAAACTTTTGGTTATTACGACAAAAGACATTTGTTTGGGTTTGCTGGTGAGGATAAATATTTTTCGGCGGGCAACAATCGGTTGATTACTTCCGTTAATGGCTGGAAAATAAATTTGCAAATTTGTTACGATTTACGGTTTCCGGTTTGGGCGCGTCAACAAAATGCAAGCGAATACGACATTTTAATTTACGTTGCCAATTGGCCAGAACGTAGAAGCCACGCCTGGAAATCACTGCTCACGGCAAGAGCAATCGAAAATCAATGTTATGTAATTGGCGTTAACCGCATTGGAACCGATGGGAAAGGGAATGCACATTCTGGCGATTCAATGATTATTGACCCGCTAGGAATGATACTATATCATAAGAATAATGAGGCTGATGTTTTTTCAATTGAGTTGGATAAAAATAACTTAAATGATATCCGTGCAACTTTGCCTTTTCTAAAAGACAAAGACGATTTTATTTTTCAAGACTTTGCATAATTAAAGATTGAGCTACACGCATTTTTTTATCGTATCCTTTTATCAATGCATCATAAGAAGTAGGTACATAAATATCTGGCGGAATGCCCAAACCGAAGTTGGTCGTTTTATGATTGTATTGCACCAATTTAAACAATGGCATGCGCAGTCTAAGTTTGGTATTGGGCAACACTAAATCTTGTATTAAAACGCCTCCGTTTCCATACCAACCCCCACCTGTTTCTTCACCTAACAACCTGATACCTGATTGACCTTTTACCGCATTTGCAAATAAAGTAGATGCAGAAAATGTTGGTCCACTTATCAATACAATCACCTTACCGTTATAATGATTTTTAATTTTAGGAACGAGCAATTGACTTTCAAATTGATTTTCTTGAAAATGTCCATTTTGTTTTCTATTGGTCATAAATCGCAATCCCCAACTTGTTATGGTTCCCATATTAAAATGATGCGTATATGGTTTCAAACATTTTACTTTAGCGTAAATAGAATCTGCAACAAGAACTGGGGTTCTCGAAATATATTTTATCAGCAGATTCGAATTAAAAATATAACCACCTCCATTATTACGCAAATCAATGATGAGGTTATTGATATTTTTTCGCTTCAATTCTTTAAAGGATTTTCTAAAAAAGAACCTTAATCCACCATTAGAAAAAGTGTTCAATTGCATTATTGCAAAAGCATTTGTGCTGTCGATTTTCAATGAACGGTATTGTTCATTTCGTTTTAATTTGATAGAATCCTTTACGAACTTTTGCTTTGGTTTGCTAACTATTGTAGAATCAGATTTTGGTTCAAACAGTTTTAAAATTGTTGTTTTTTTTGTTCCTAATGAATCTAGATATTCTACGTTATATGTTTTGCTTAATCCAAAAATATTTCGATGTACTGCTGGGAAATTATTACTGATGCGGATATAGTTTACGTTGTGTGCATACCCATCTTCAGACAAATTCAACAACATTTTACTGATGATTTTATTTGCCGGAATTTTATTTATGGATTTTATTATCGTGCCTCTTTTAAAAATTCGATCCGTAGTATCTAAGTTTGCAACAACAGCCATGGTATCATTCCAACATTTTAAGTACAAAGGAAATGAAGCGAATACTTTATTTTTTACCCATTTTTGGTACCGCTCACTTAATCGTATGCTCGTATGTCCGCAATGAATTTGATGAACAATCGGCGCCATGATTTTCCAATTGAAATCTTGTTCCGACATGCTATCCTTTATTCTTTCATAGCCAGCCTTAAAATACATATCCATACTGTCTTTGGATGAGTACCAATATAGCGTTGGATGAATTTTTTCCAACACATTTCTTGCCAGTGTAAAATCTTGTTGAAGTTGATTTTTATCAAATTTTTTCTGTGGATTATAATTATTGTAGGTTGATGTACAACTGCAGTTATAAATAAGGATAAGGCAAAAAGTAAAAAAACGAAATCGCATTATGCAAGATAAAAAAAAATGATGGTTGATGGTTGTTTTTGGTTTGGCGTTTGGTGTTTAAGCAAAGTAAGGTTCAAAAAGCCAAAAACGGAAAATACTTCCAACCTCTTGAACATATTGAACCCATTGAACCTTTTGAACAATTCTTTAAAGCCAAAAACGGAAAATACTTCCAACCCCTAAACCAGCAAAGCGAATTAAACCCTTTCCCATAAAGCGAAAAACAGAATGAGAATGAAGATGAAACTTTGAACGCATCAATCGCTCTCGTTATCTTTTCCGCTCCTACTTCCTCAACCCCCTCCCCCCATACTCCGGATTTAAAATAATATTGTCTAAAACTGTTTTGATTTGTTCATCTTTTTTTTGAATGCTCCCGATCAACGCATATATCCATTCGGGTTCCATTACAAATTTTTTCTCTTGTTCTGTTGTTGCATAATTTTTATTCACTACTTCTTGGGGATCTGTAAATAATTGCTCTACTTCTATGTCTAATACTATGGCAATGTCTTCCAATTGACTCAACGTAATATCTGTTAAATCATTTTCGAGGTTACTCACAGCGGCTTCCGACATGCGTAAACCACTGGCTAAATCCTTTTGTTTTACATCTTTTATGCTTCTCCATTTTCTAATGTTGCTGCCAACTTTAATTCTTTCATATCCTCCAGCATTGTTTTTCTTTTTCATAAGTATATTTTTTGATGAATAATTTTTGTAAAAATAAAAGACGTACAAATTTTTTTTAAGCGATTTTAATCCATGTAAAGACAGAAAATAACGTGCGATTTTTGAGGATTTTCCCCATTTTTAACTGCTTAATAAATATAGCTTCAAACTGAATTTAATTCAGTGTTATTTTTTTTCTTCCTGAGTTTTACGATTGAATTTTACTGCATCAACGGCCATTGAGCGGGTAAGCCGAAAACCGGATTCAGAGTAGGCAAAAAAAATTAAAACATGAAAAAACTATTATTTTTTTTAATGATTCTATGTGTACAAAATTTAAATGCACAAACTCAAAAAAACAGAGAGGGACTTGATGATGGAACAGAGCATTGTCCGCCAGGTAAATGCTCTGCATTTTACATCAATGTTGAAATTTTCAACTTTCACAAACGCAGAACGGGTTGTGAAGACGGTTTCGGATTTTGTGGAAGAGTTTCTGCAGGCATTTCTTGCGAACCATGTATGGGTAAGTCTGTAATTGAAAATGGAAAAATTGCTGTGTTTGGAAAAATAAATACCCAAACCATTGAGTTGCATTTTACACAAGATATTCAACACGAGAAAGGATTTGAAACCACCGACTTTACCGATTTTGAAATAGAAGACAACATGTTAAGTTTGATGAGTGCTGATGGAAAAACTATTTTAATTCCCGGTGGCAATTATCCAGTCAAACAAATTGATAACGAATTCGTTGTTGAATTACCAATCAAATAAAAATCTACAAAGGCAATATCCATAAGGGTATTGCCTTTTTTAATTTACAGTAAAATAAATAAAAAATGAAAACGATTTTTACCATTTCAATTATTTTCCTTGCCTTTACTTTTATGAGTTGTAAATGGTATGTGATTCATCATTATAAAATGAACAACTCATTTTCATTTAAGCAAAAAGCTGATTTTATTCAGTTCATCAACAAAAAGAAATTATTTAAAATAAATCAAGTGCTATTTATAGATAAAGCATCATACACCAAATTTTTCAACGAAAAACTTACTGACGACAGTACGTTATTTTATGTTGGTACATATTTAAATGACAGTACAATGGTAAAACGAAGCAAATTTCTAAATGAAAATAATTTCTGCTCAGGAAGAATTGAAAATGAAATAAAGCAAAACTTGAATAAAAATCATTTTAGCGTCGATGATTTAAAACAAGTTTCTAAAATGTCGGATTATACGTTAAGGTATCTTTCAAACAATGAAATTTTTGACATCAATGCAGATAAAAAATTGAGCAAGATATTTATAACGTACACTTCTCGCTATGGAAAATGGTACGATAATTTATACAAAGAAATCAATGATCTACAACTATTAAACAATGAAAATACAAATGTGTATCTAGTTTGTTTGGACCCCATCTCAACTCTACCATAATGAAGACCATTGCCATTATTTGTTCCTTTTGGATGTTGTGTTTTGAATCTAAAAGTCAAGGATGTTTTAAAAAAAACTTTTTAATGATTTCCAATGATCAACTGGTAATCAATAATTATATGCCATTAAAAATTTCGGGATTGGAACTGTATACCTTTTTCAATACTAAAAATCCATACACGTATTTGCTGTTGATTGGAGATGAACAAGGAAGAAATCATCAATTGATTTATCAAACCAATTTCACTGGAACAATAGAATTTATTGGATTAAGCACTAGATTATACAATCGTTTTAAATGCAAAGAAAATCCATTTTGGAAATTCAATGCATGCATCAATCAAATAGATAAAACCAACCTTAATACCATTTATATTGATGCGTTGGTGGATTGTATTTTAATGCGAATCAATGATTGCGAATGAATTATTTATTGTAATGGTTCCAACCTTGTGCAACAAGTGGATGTTTGTTTCCACCTCTGGTTAAAAGATGCATGCCTTCTGTTTCTTCAGTCATGTAACCAATTATTGAAATTGAAGGATTTATTTTTATTTTTTCAAAATCTGCTTGTGAAACGGTAAACAACAATTCGTAATCCTCACCACCACTTAATGCACAAGCAGTTGGGTCTAATTGTAATTTATACGCAAATTCTTTTGCTTCATCGTTAAAAGGAAATTTATCTTCATACAAAACACAACCTGTTTTGCTCTTGTTGCAAATGTGCATGATGTCGCTGCTAAGTCCGTCGCTTATATCAATCATACTGGTTGGAATAATTTCAGATTCTGCGAAATATTCTACAATGTCTTTGCGTGCTTCAGGTTTTAATAATCTACCAACGATATGTGCTTGTCCTTCTAAATCAGGCTGAGCGCCCGTTTCCGCGAATATCTTTTTCTCTCTTTCCAATAAGGTTAATCCTAAAAATGCACTACCCAATTCACCACTTACACAAATCAAATCATTTACGTTGGCCGTATTTCTTTTTACAAAACTATCAGGAACAACTTCCCCAATGGCAGTTACACTAATGATAAAACCTTTTTGCGATGAGCTTGTATCTCCACCAATCAAATCCACATTATACTTTTCACAAGCGGCATAAACACCCGCATAAAATTCATCCAATGCTTCTACACTATAACGATTGCTAAAACCAATGCTGATCAATATTTGCGTTGGTGTAGCGTTCATCGCATAAATATCACTCAGGTTTACCACAACAGATTTATAACCCAAATGTTTCAAAGGTGTGTACGACAAATCGAAATGAATGCCTTCAATCAACATATCTGTACTTACTACGGTTTGACGACCAAAATGATCAATCACCGCCGCATCATCGCCAACGCCCAAAAGGGTTGAGGCGTTTTTAAAACTAATGTTTTGGGTAAGATGTTCTATCAATCCAAATTCTCCTAAAGAAGCAATTTCTGTACGTTCGTTCATTATAAAAATAGTTTGTATTAAATTTTCCCTTGCACCACCATTAGCAACTCATCATGTATTTTACCATTTGTTGCTAAAATATGCGGCTGGTATGGCGAATAATAATTCCCTTCGAAATCGGTAACTTTTCCCCCGGCTTCTTCTACCAATAAAAACCCAGCGGCGCTATCCCAAGCTTGTAAACTATGTTCGTAAAATCCATCAAATCTTCCGGCAGCAACCCAACACAAATCGATAGCCGCACTGCCCAATCTTCTGACCGGAATTCCCTGGCGAATTAATTTTTCAAACACTTGTATCGGACCATTTGGTGAATCTAAATACGTGTATGGAAAGCCAGTAACCAAACAACTTTTTATTACGGTTGATTTATCGCTTACGCTGATTTTTTTCTCATTTAAAAAAGAACCCATACCTTTTTGTGCAAAAAATAATTCATTCATAAACGGATTGTAAACAGCACCTAAAATCATTTGACCTTCTTTTTCTACGCCAATACTCACACAACAAAGTGGAATACCATTGGCAAAATTCACCGTTCCATCAATAGGATCAATTATCCATTTGATTTCGCTATCCGTTTTTATTTCTCCAGTTTCTTCACTTAAAATAAAATGATCAGGATGCGCTTGTTGAATCACTTCAATTATCGCTTTTTCGGCAGCATGATCCGCTTCTGTTACGAGATTATTGATGCCCTCTTTGTTGGTAATTTTAAAATCCCCATTAAAATAATGCTGCAATTGCGCTGCCCCCGCCTGAACAGCATTTAGTAAAGTAGTTTTTAACATGGCGCAAAGATAATGAAATGATGGGTTGAAATTGGTTTAAGTCGCTGGGCTGGTTTAAGGGTTTAATGGTTGGAATTATTCTCCAATTGAGAAAATCAAAATGTCGAAGGATTTCGATTCGAATTAAAATGGAAAATGCATGAAACACCTTGTAAAGGTTGAAAATGTTCAACACCTCCTATCTCCCAACCTCTTAAACGTCTTAAACCTCTTAAACGTTTTAAACCTCTTCTTACTGCCCAGGATATCCCACCTTCGGAATAAAATCATCCTTGGCTTCTTGCTTTTTTGGTGTTCCGAAATTTTTGAGGTTGTAGGCAAATGCTAACGTAAAATATTGACCCAAGACATTATTTCTAGAATCTTCAAGGAAAGTATTGGTAACGTTTCTGCTAAGACTTTGATTTTGTTTTAAAATGTCGAAAACCGAAATTTTCAACTCTCCTGTTTTGTCTTTAAAAAACTTCTTACCCACCGATGCATTCCATAACGTAAAGGTTCTATCTAATCCACCAGATAATCCTTTAAAAGTTTGACTATTCAAATCATTTTGTAAAAACCATCCTTTTTTACTGAGCAAATTAAATACAACAGCTACTACATGGTTTGTATAATTGTTGTTGGTTACGAAAGTTCCTATTGTTTTTGCACGATAAATATTGGCGCTGTATGATACGTTATAATCGATGTATTCACTCACATTACTTACTAACGAAACACCAGCATTATATTGATACGTGTTGGTTGTAGTGAATACATTATTTATCTGCCCAGGCATTTTGGAGTAAATTAAATACGTGTTTAAATTTACGGTCGTTTTCAACTTTTTTATCGGAATTCCTGTTGAAATGTACGTTCGTATAAATCTATACCCATCTAAATTTATAGGCTTACTCAACTGCGAACCTTTGCGCAACACTACACCTTCCTGTAATGTAGAATCGCTTGTAGCAATAAACGTAGCGTTTGAGATATAATCCGCTGCAGTTTGCATAAATACGCCCGCAAATAAATTTCGATTTGTTTTGGTATTGCTATAACTATAACGGCCACCCATATACTGTGTGTATGATTGCACTAAATCTTTATTCCCAGAACTCACACTCAATGGATTCGATAAGTTTACCACATCCTGTAATTGATTTATCGTAGGAAAATTGGTT
>Ga0209598_10000877_pt1 | contig 24466 bp, 22 predicted proteins | sample M_140807_EF_Meta_FD_187317 | JGI IMG/M metagenome (GOLD analysis project Ga0209598, IMG submission 187317) | Freshwater microbial communities from Lake Montjoie, Canada to study carbon cycling - M_140807_EF_MetaG (SPAdes) (version 2) | ecosystem: Environmental > Aquatic > Freshwater > Lake...
GAGGTCACCAAACGACGTGACCCCGTCTGTGACGCCGGAGATCACCGCGCTATTTGAGTAGCCCGTGGACGATTTGGTGATTGCACCTGAGAACGGTGCCGTCGTCGTCAACGCACGCACCCGGATGTTCGAGAATGTCAGCAGACACTTCGAGGTGCCAGTCGACGCCCGCGTGATCGTGATCAGGATGGTGGAAGAGGTGAGGTTGGTCACATCGGCCTTCGTCCCAGTGCCATTGGCCGCCGTGTCGCACGTAGCCGCCAACGCACCAGCCACCGGACTTACGGTCAGCGCAATTGCCGGGGAACCGGTGTCGAACTCGAAACCGCTCGGGGCCTTGAGAATCAGGATGCCGGACCCAATCTCTCCGGGGTTCGATTCCTCAATTGACGGCTGGATTGCCAAGTTCGTCCAGGCCGGGGCGCTTCCGGTCGCTGCCTTGTCGGCCGACATCTGCGTGCCCTGCGCACCAATGCCGACGGTCAACCGGGCGGCGGCGCTCCGTTCTGGCGTGGCGAGGAAGGTAAAGAGCGGGAGCCCAAGCAGAATCGCGACGGCGATCGCGAACGCTGGGAAGGGATGCGATTGGGCAAACCGGCCGGGCCACACACCCGCGTGACGCAAGGCGCGTCCGGCCAGGGCAACCCGTCTGGATGCGTCTTTGCTCTCCTGTGCGAGGCGCAAACGCGCCGCGTACCGGGCATGATGCAGCCTGATGCGGCCGCGCCTAAAGATAGCCCCGACGGCTTGGGAGAAGTCGTGGCGGTCCCTCGAGAGGTGTTCGATTGGGACCCACCGCGTGTTCGGAACGGGTCCCGGTAATGGCGGGACCCCGTGCGGGGTGCCGGCGGGCGGTAACCCACTGTGAACCCCCGCCGTATCTGTAATGGCGGGGTTATCGCCTTGGATCGGGGACGTGTTCTCCCGCGGTGCAGGAGGCATCGCCTCCCGCGGGTCCACGTTTCCGTGTACCTTCTGCGGTCCGTCGCCGGTCACGTTATCCAAGTTGAAACCTTGTCCGCGTCATTCACGGCCCCCGCAACCCCACCAACATGGGATGGCACACCCCGCCTCAGGCATGCCGGTTCCTTCCTACCAACGCAATAACGGCCGGATGGTTCCGTCACGCTGGCTGGGTATTGCGCCACTCCCGCGGCCGCTCAAGCGCACAATTGCGGTCATGCACATGACGAGTGGACGCCCCCTCAAGACGCGCCAGACTTTGTGATAGTCTTCACAAAGTCCGGCGTGACGCAGCGACGACGCACCGGGCGGGAGGTCAGCAAATGATCAGGCGAGAATGGCAGGCCGCGGCGCTAGCCGGTGCGGTCCTGTTGGCAGCGTGTGGTGGCGGTGCCGGAAGCGGAGCCGCGGGTGGTGGTGATGCCGGGGCCGGTGCAGGAACGTCAACCACGATCGTGGGTCTTGACACCATGAAGTTCAACCCGGAAACCATCACCGTCAAGGCGGGCGCACCGGTCAAGATCACCTTCAAGAATGCCGGCATGCTTCCGCACGACCTCGTCACCGAAGGCGGAACACAGAACGCCAAGCTCGTCAACATTGGCGCCGGCAAGGAACAAGCCGGGACCTTCATGGCCCCCAAGCCTGGAACCTATGCGATCGTCTGCACTCAGCCGGGCCACAAGGAAGCCGGCATGGTCGCCAAGATCACCGTCGAATAGTCCCGGCGATAGGTTTCCACAAGTGCGCTCTCCATATATATGGCGAGCGCGCCGCCTCTCTTCTTGACCGGACGTGACAAAACAGAAGACCCCGCACCAGTGGTGCGGGGTCTTCTGGTATCGGTCGCGATTACGCTTTGTGGGTCAGCACTCGCTGAAGCCGCACGAGTAGCACTTCTGGCAACCCTCTTCGTAGACCAGTGCCGCATCCCCGCACTCAGGGCACAGGTCAGCCTTCATCGTGCGTGAAGGGGCAGTCGCTGCGGGCACAATCGCCGGAACCGGGGTCACCGCCGGCGGGGCTTCACGGGGCTCGTCACCGTGCGCTGCGTCGCTTCCGAGGAACTCGGCCAGAACCTGCGCCACCGCATCCGGAAGGGACCGCACCCGGTTCCGCCCGATGCCCAGTTGGCGCCCGCCGCCAATGCCGCTTAGCTGGTCGACAACCTCCTGGAGGCGATCTGCCGGTGGCAACGCCGACGGAAGGCGAAGGATGAGCGAGATCAACCGGCCGAGCGCTTCGGTGACCGACGCGGTGTCGCTCCCCGCCTTGCCCACCTGCATGAACACCTCGAACGGCTGCCCTCCCGGGTTGCGCGTGATCGTGGTGAACATCGTGCCAAGCGGAGTCGGCATCCGGTAGGTCACCCCTTCGGCAGCCCGTGGGCGTGGATGCAGGTGTGATGACGCATGATCCGGGATCCCGAGGCCCAACTGGACGGCCTCGGTCTCGGCGCGCACCTCTGATGGTGGTGGCGTGGCTGGCTTCTCCGGTGCACCCGGCGGATCGATGTGCGAGAGCACACCCTCCCGACAGCCATCGCGGAAATAGGTGACGCCCTTGCACCCGAGGTCGTACGCCATCATGTAGAGGGTCTCGACCTGATCAACCGTGTGGTCGTTCGGGGCATTCACCGTCTTCGAGATGCTGGAGTCGGTGTACGCCTGCACCGTCGCCTGAACTCGCACGTGCTCCTCGGGCGTCAGGTCATTCGCCGAGACGAACCAGCCCGGTTTCTCGGTGTACGCTGCCAACGGGTTCGCATCACGCCACGCCTGCAAGAGCGGGTGGTAGATGATGTGCTCCCCGGTCCGGTCGCGCCGTCGCATCGCGAAGTCGTAGACCGGCTCGATTCCCGACGAAACGCCCGACAGTAGCGACGTCGTACCGGTCGGCGCCTGCGTGAGGAGCACGGCGTTGCGGATGCCATGCTCGGCCACACGCGCCTGGATCTCCTTTGGCAACCGCTGGATGAACCGGCCTTGCAGGTACTTCTCCCGATCGAACATCGGGAACGCACCCTTCTCGGCCGACAGATCGGCTGAGGCATCGTAGGCGTGATCGCGGATTGTGGCGTAGATGCGCTCGACCGTCGCGAGGCACTCAGGCGTCCCGTACGGCAAGTGCATCTTGATGAGGGCGTCGGCCAGGCCCATCGTGCCCAGACCGGTCCGACGGGTGCCCAACTGCGCCTTGGCGTTCTCTTCAATGAAATAGAGGTTCGCGTCGACGACATTGTCGAGGAAGCGCATGGCCACGCGCGACGTCGCCGCCAGCGCGTCGTAATCGAAGACGCCCGGCGCACCATCGACGCTGTCATGAACAAACTGCGAGAGGTTGATCGCGCCGAGGTTGCACACCCCCCATTCGGGAAGGCCCTGCTCACCGCACGGGTTCACGCAGATGATCTTCTCGTAGTACCAGGTGTTCGCCTCGGTGTTGTACCGGTCGATGAAGACGAGGCCCGGCTCACCAGCCGACCAAGCCGCGTGGCAGATCTGGCTCCAGAGATCCCGCGCACGGATGGTCTTCCTGACCTCGCCGTTCCAGACCAGATCCCACGGGGCATCGGCCTTGACCGCGGCCATGAACGGATCGGAGACGCAGACGGACAGGTTCGCGTGATTGATGCGCTTGAGGTCGCGCTTGACGTTGATGAACTCCTCGACGTCCGGATGGCTGTCGTCGATCATCAGCATCAGGGCGCCACGGCGTGATCCTCCCTGCTGGATCACGTCACCGGTCGCGACGGAGTAGAGTTCGGCCCATGAACACGGTCCGGAAGCGGTGCCGTTGACGGTCTTGATGTACGAACCGCGAGGCCGGAGGCTCGAGAGGTTGATCCCGACGCCACCACCGCGGGCCATGATCTCGGTCATGACCTTGAGGTTGTCGAGGATCCCGCCGCGACTGTCTTCGGGGCTCGGGATGACGTAGCAGTTGTAGTAGGTGACCTGGTGGCCGGTTCCCGCACCAGCGAGGATGCGTCCGCCGGGCACGAACTTGAAGTCACTGAGAGCCTCGTAGAAGCGGCCCTCCCAGTACTGCTGCTTCTCGGGCGTGGCCTCGACCGCGGCGATACCACGGGCAACACGCGCCCACATCTCTTCCGGCGTGTGCTCCATCGGCTCCCCGCGCTCATTCTTCAGCGCGTACCGGTCTGAGAAGACCTTCCCGCGAATACCTTCAAGAATGGTCCGCCCGACCTCGGGAACCGGCGCGGTTCCGCTGTCCTGCACCGTTGCCACCGTCCCGCTCTGCACCGCCGTCATCGTCGCCTCCACCGGACCCGGAAAGTACCCACTCGCGTGGGTCAACCACCAATCTAGAATATCTGTTCTAACACAATCAAGCCAGACAGGCCATGAATACTAATCGGTTTGTCGTCTGCGGCCGCGGGCGAGTCCTGCTGACAACCCCAACTCATCATAACCACTTGATACCAGTGGTCAGCCCCCGCCGGACACCACCGACATCAACCTGCGCACGCCCTCCACCAGCTGGTCGGGAGGCAGGTAACTGAAGGCGAGACGAAGGTTTCTGGCCCCACCACTGCCGGCAAAATAGCTCACCCCGGGGATGAAACTGACCCCGGCGGCCTGTGCCGCCGGCCCGGTCTTCGCCGCATCCATGCCCTCCGGCAAGGTCAGCCAGGTAAAGAATCCGCCCTCGGGAACCGTCCATGTCACACCATCGGGCGCGTACTCCGTGAGGGCGCCAAGCATCGCATCCCGCCGTTCGCGGTAGATCGCGCGAAGTTCAAGGATGTGCGCGTCAAGCCTCCCGGTCAGGGACGCGGCATCCGCCGCATACGTCGCGGCGACGTGATTGCCGAATGGGCTGGTACCAACGTCCACCTTGAGTTGCAGTAACCGCGAAAGCAGTGGCGCAGGCGTCACGAGGTAACCAAGGCGCAAGCCCGCCGCGAGGATTTTCGAGAAGGTGCGCACTTGAATCACGCAACCCTCCGGATCCAAGGAATACAGCGACGGCAATGGTTCGCCCGCAAACCGGAGTTCGCTGTAGGCATCGTCCTCGAGGATCAGGAACCCGTACTCGCGGGCCAGTTCGATCACCCTCGGACGTCGTTCCGCAGCAAGCGTGACCCCGGCGGGATTGTGGAAGGTCGGGATGGTGTAGAGGAGCTTGGGCCGGACACCAGTGGCGCACGCCTGGAGCAGGACGTTCTCGAGGGCGACGACATCAAGTCCGTGCTCGTCGATTGGAACCTCAAGCAGGTTTGCCTCGGCATTGCGGAATGTCTGGAGGGCACCAATGAATGTCGGTGCCTCAACCAACATGGCGTCCCCGGGGTTGATGACAAGGTGGGTCACGAGGTCGATTCCCTGTGAACCGCCCGACGTCACGACCAGATTGTCATGAGTGACCGAGATGCCCTCGCCCGCAAGCTTCGCCACCAGCAAGTTGAGCATCGACACCGGCCCGGCAATTGGCCCGTACTGGAGTGCATTCGCGGCGTTGCCGGCAAGAACCGCACGGGAAGCCTCGATCAAGTCGGCGACTGGGAACGAACCGGGGTCAGGAAAGCCATACGTCAGGGGAATGACACCCGCCGCGCCTCCCGCACCCGCACGCATGAGAGGTGGGCCCGCCTCGGCGACGCGCCTGGCGAACAAGGCAGCGTAATCGGGGTGGGTATCCCCGGCGCGCGATCCCGCGTCCGGACGGTCGGCGTGGCCTGATGCAACTGTCATGGCGCGATTGTCGGGCGTCTCATCGGTGCTGTGCAATCCCTGATGGGACTTGGAACCGGTACCACGGGGAAATGTAACGGCCCGGAGCGTTACCACTCCGGGCCGATCAGTTCCAAAAGCCTGGACAGGCTATTCGGGTCAGTGCTTGACCTGGGCGAAGGCCTTCTCGACAACCGACCAGTCGACGTTCTTCCAGAACGCCTTGATGTACTCGGCGCGAGCGGTGCCATAGTCCATGAAGTACGCATGCTCGTATACGTCCAGGGTCATGAGCGGCACTGCGCCCCAGACGCCACCATGATTGTGGGCGTCACCGAGGAAGCTGTGGATCTTGCCGTCGGTGGGGTCGTAGGCAACCGTGGCCCATCCGCGCGACGCCATCCCGCAAGCGCTGACGTCCGCGACGAATTCCTCGAAGGATCCGAAGTCGTGCTCGATCTGGGTGAGAAGCGCGCCCGATGGCTTGCCACCATGCCCGCCCAGATGCGCGAAATACAGCTCATGAAGGATCTGCCCGTCAGCGTTGAACGTCTCCTCGAGCTTGAGGGCGCGATACTCGCTGTAGGTCGCAGCTGCCTTTGACTTGTCTGCCTTGGGGAGGGCCGCGTCAATCTCGTTGCGCTTGTTCACGTATCCGGCGTAGAGGCGGTCATGATGGGCCTCGATCGTCTTCTGCGAGATCCCCTCGAGTGAATCCTTGGCGTAGGTGAGATCCTGGACGGTAAACGGCATCGTTCGTTCCCCTTGTTAGAGCGCCAAAACACCCGGCGCGACGGATACTATTCAACTCTAGCCCCCCACCCAGATGGGCGTCAAGCGATCTCGTGGAAATACCGGCCGGACACCTTGCCAAGTACGCGAATGCGCGCCTGGTGGCGCCAGTCAGGGCATCGGGGTTCGTGACAGGGAGCAACAGGATGAACGTGCTATGCACCGGGATGTCTGGTTCCGGCCGGACAAGTTACGTCAACGCCGTCCGACGCCACGCCGAGGCACACGGACGCCGGCTGCACGTGTTCGATGTCCGCGAGATCATGTTCCACCTCGCTCACGAACGCGGCGACGACCTTCAGGAGGAGACGGTCCTTGACGTCTTCCCCACGGCGTTAGGCGCGTACCGCGCTGCTGCGATGGAGCGCATCCTCGCCGCCGTCCGGGACCTTCCCGCGGATGAGCCGTGGCTGATCGTCACCCACGCCACCTTTTCGTGGAACTACTCGGTGGTGCCGGGCCTCGATGTCTATTACCTGACCCAGCTGCAACCGGATGCGTACGTCACCATTACCGACGGAATCCTGGCTATCCGGCAGCGCCTCACCGAGGAACGCTGGCGCACCGTCACCATCAACAACCTCCTTTGGTGGCGCGACGTGGAACGGTCGGCGACCGAGATGATGGCGGCTTGGCAGCGGAAACCGCACTTCCTGATCGGGCGCAAACAGGGCCCAGACACCTTGTTCCGCCTGATGTTCGAACCCAGGACCCCGACGGCATACCTGAGCTACCCGATGACCCACTTCGAGGGGGCCGACCTGTTCACCAAACTGGAGAACTTCCGTCACGAACTTCGGGAACATGTCGTGGTCTTTGACCCTGCGGCCGTCGACGACTATTCAATGGACCGGGACGCGGCGATTGGCTTCTCCGACGGAAGCGCAACCGCGCGCAGTGCTGCCGCGGACGCAACCGAGTCGCTCCGGGGGGTCGGAGGTACTTCGCACAAGACCGGACGTGCCCGGGACCTCCTGCTGGACGCCCGGGAGGACGGAGACGCCGACGGCGGCCGACCTGTCAATCCGGAAAACCTGACCCACGTCGATGGCCAGATCGTCGACCGCGACTACAAGCTGATCGACCAGTCACAGATCGTCGTCGTCTACTACCCAACCACGACGCTGTCAGCGGGCGTCATCTGCGAGATGAAAGACGCGATCCACCGAGGCAAGCGTGTCTACGCCGTGTGGTTACCCTCATCTCCGCCAAGCCCGTTCTTCACCCGCTACTGCACCCGATGGTTCCGAGACGAACGGCACCTCTTCGAGTATTTCCGCACGAACGGGATTGGAACCGATACCGGACTACCCGGCACACCGGAGGTCCAGTCGGTAATCGGGGACCAGTCGCCAGCCGACTGATCCCCAACCCGCCTTACGCGGAGGCATCCCCGAACTGGGTCTTCACGCAGTCCAGGAACTCGCCCTTCATGAACGCTCCGGCCCCAACCGTCGACAAATAGATGAGGGGATCGTAGTCGTCGAGACCGGACGTGCTCGTGTATTCGGCGTGTGTCCGGCCACGCTCATCGCGAAGCCAGCGCAATGCACTGCCGAGCAGTGACGAGCCGAGGCCACGGCCGATGCTCTTCCGGCTGACAAGGACACACCATTCAAAGGTGTCCTGTCCCGGACCACCATCTCGGGCGTCGCAAAGGCCCACAAGTTCTCCATCGAGATATGCCAGGAAGTAGGTTTGCGCGGCGTCCTTCCCTGCGTTCGCCACAGCGGCATGAACTCGCGCCTGGATCTCTTCGGTCGCCCGGGCGTACAGGTCGCCTTGTTCCTCGGATTGCAGTTCCACGCGGAACCACTTCTGATCCTCGCGAGGTTCCTTCCACCACCGGAAATACGGCTGGTAACTGTTGATGATGAACTGCGCCGTCGAATCAACATCCGGCCGGTCGACCTGGACAATCTCGTACTCGGTAGTCATCGGGATGTCCCGCAGGGCCGTGAGATCCCATGCCAGGATCACCATCCGACGTGACGACCAGTAGCCAAGCCTGTAGTAATAGGAAGCCATTCCCTCTCCATCAAGGAGAAGGCCGTCGATCTTCTGCGCGCCGTTTTCCAATAGGCGTCGCTCCGCCTCGGCAATGAGTTGCTCTGGCAACCCGCTATCGAGCAGATCCTTGTCGACTTGCAAGTCCGTGATCAGTCCCTGCGGGCGGAGGGTCCGCGTACGCATCGCCAGCCGGACGGCACCGACGATGTCGCCGCTGCCACCAGGCTGGCGCGCGACCAGGATCTCGCTGGGGCCATAGGTGAACTGGTTGGCCTCCATCCGTTCCCCAAGCACCCGCTCCGGGGGATGCGGCAAGAGTTCGAGGATGTACTGGGTACTCGTGGTAGTCATGAACAAGTCTATTCCCGAAACCGGTCAATTTGTGAGCGCTGGTGCGCAAACCAGATGGTCTTCTCGATGGTCGGCTGGGTAAACGATGTGACAACGCACAATCCGGATGACACCAGTGTCTTCAGGAGCGCCGAGTACTGTTCGTCGAGAAACTCCAGTGTCAGGGTCTCGGGTGGCAGTTGAGCGAGGCGAACCTGAAGCAACACGATTGACCGCTCAACCGTGACCATCGGTCCGTAAACCTCGCCATAGACGAACGACGGGTCGTTCATGACCCGTCCCAACCGGTCCTTCACGGGTCAGTGCCTGGGTGTAGCCGGACGATTCACCGGCGTCGGTGCGGCATGCCCGGCGAGGACCGCCAGGATGTTATCCACACACATTGCGGACATCCGCTCCGATGATTGCTTCGTAATCCCTGCGATGTGCGGGAACGGCAATACATTCGGCAGGGACCGCAGGGGGTTGTCTGATTTGATCGGTTCGGTCTTGAAGACATCGAGGGCCGCGCCGGCAACGGTTCCCGACCGCAGGGCATCCGCCAAGTCGTCCTCATTCACCAAGTCACCGCGGGCGGTATTGATGATGTACGCCGATTTCTTGCACATCGCCAATGTCCGGGCATCAATGAGGTCATGGGTCTCAGGCATCGATGGGGCGTGGAGCGTCACCCAATCAGCCTGACGCAGCACTTCCTCAAGCGTCGCAGGTTCCGCACCACCATCGCGGATCGCCTGATCGGACAAGACCGGATCATAAGCCAGGACGCGCATCCCGAACGCACTCGCCCGAATTGCGACCTGACGCCCGATGCGCCCGAAGCCAATAACACCGATGGTCTGGTCAAGCAATTCGACCCCGACCAGCCTGTCCCACTTGCCCGCGCGCGTGGTCTCGACATGTTCGACGACATCCCGCGCAATCGCAAGAATCATCGTCATGGTCGCATCGGCTACCGAGTGTTCATTCGTACCCGGGGTCGTGGTGATCCAGACACCGTGTTCGGTCGCGCCGTCAACGTCGATGGCGTCATAGCCAACCCCCCACCGCGCAACGATCTTCAGGCGAGGCGAAGCCGCAAAAACCGCCTTGGTGAACTGATCAGTACTCGCGAGCACGGCATCCACACCCTCGAGGAGCGGAATGAGTTCGGACTCCGTTGCTGACCGCCCGTAAGGGCTCATCACGATTTCGCAGCCAGCGTCGACCAACCGCTTCTCGTGCGAAGGGTCCGTTCGGCGGAAATGGTTCCCCGTCAGGAGCACTCGGTACTTGGACATCGTTTCTCACGCCTCTCATGCAAACTGGCCCCAGGACAGCACCGGCGGCTCGGATCTCCAACCGTCACGTGTGCCAGGACCCTGACCCAACGCGGTCACTCGCGGGGAAGGTAATCCTCACGGGGGGGCCCGAACACATCAAGGCCAACGATCCCGTCGGGACCTGGGACGACGGCGTGGGTCACGTTGCTACCGATGAAGTAGTAGTCACCGACCTTTAGGTGACGGGAAACCCCACCAATCGTGAAGGTCGCATCACCCTCGATCACCCATCCGGCCTGTTCATGCGGGTGCGAGTGCGGTGGAACCACACTTCCCGCCGGGATTGTCACCCTGGAAAGCATCACATTCGTCCCGGAAACAATCTGGCCGGTCACACCCGGGAAAAGTTCTCTGGGAACAATCTCGTCCCAAGTGAAGAATGTCGGCGGGCGGTCAGGCACAGTTCCACTCCCAGTCCGGCCTGCCACGCGGATGGACCCGCAGCGACCTTTTGCGATGGTACCGCACCCCCCAACGTGAACTGGGTCGTAGACTGATCATTGCGCGAAGCCCTGCGACGCACGGTGCGCGCCAAACATCGCAGGAGGCATCCGTGACCGACACGACCAACCCACCCGCCCAGGGACAAATCCTCCGACCAAGCGAACTTCCGACGATCTCCCGCGCCAAGGGAGTGGTCACCCAACCCCTCGTCCATTCCGACCGGGGTAGTACAAGCCTGACGATCGGCATCAGCACCTTCCAACCCGGTGCCGTCATTCCATTACATACGCATAATGTGGAAGAGGCGATCACGATCCTCGAAGGCGAGGCCATCGCGATCATGAATGGCCAGGAGACCACTGTCCGCCCCTACGACACGACGTTTGTCCCTCCGGGCGTGCCGCACCACTTCCGCAACGACAGCAGTTCCGAGATGCGTTTCCTCTGGACATATGGCGGCGCACACGTCACTCGGACCTACGTGGAGACCGGTCAGACCGTTGAACACCTGTCCCGGGAGGACCGGCGCATTGCCGGAGCGCCGGACGCCTGAACCCGTCCAAACGCGGCCCCGTTGAAGCATCACCACTGGCATCTGGAGGCAGGGCGTGATCGAGAACTGGCAGATTGCCGTCACCGTGACCGCATGTCTCGCCGGTCTTGCATTAGCCGCGCGATTTCCAATGCGCGCGTCGCAGGAGGCATGGGTTGATGCCTGGCACTACGCACCATCACGTCGTCCGATCGCATTTTCGCGATGGCGCCGTTGGCGGGCGACATTCTGGTTCCTCGTGTGCAGTACCGCACTCGCTGGAGTGATCGCGGGCGCCCTGTACCTTCGTGCATCTCCGGCTTGAACAACGACCCGGAGACGCAGGTTCACGCCGGGAGCTACGAGGAACTAGAGGAGCGGCAGCTGGCGCGGGGGCTTTGGTGCTGCGGTACCGGTGAGATCAGTCGAACTCTCGATGCCTTCGCCGATTTGTTTCTCCGCCGAGTCCTGGAGCAGCAAGAACGCCTGCTGCACCGGCTCAGCCGGTAGAGGCGGCGCAGGGGGTGGGGCGGTCCTGCCAGCGGCCCGTCGTGCAATGTCGACGATTCCCGGAACCTTGGCGAAGTCTGCCTCGAGAACCTTCCGAAGCGCACCCTGATGAAGCGCCGCCGCCGGATGGTAAAGCGGGATTACCGTCCGTCCACCAATCTTCCGAGGTTTGCCATGGATCTGACTGATCTTCTCACCCGGAAAGAACCTTGCGAGCGAGAATCTCCCCAGAGTAATGATCACCAAGGGATCGATCGCATCGATTTGGTGAGACAGAAATGAGGCACATGCCTCGATTTCGTCTGGAAGCGGATCCCGGTTGTTCGGCGGCCGATGCTTCACGACGTTGGCGATGAACACATCCTCACGTCGGAGGCCGTTCTGCCGAAGCATCTCGGTGAGGAACTGTCCGGATGCGCCCACGAACGGGCGACCTTGCAAATCCTCATTCTGGCCAGGTGCCTCACCGATCAGCAGGATTTCGGCATCCGGATTGCCTTCACCGGGCACCGCTTGGCGCGTGCCCTCGTGAAGGATGCACGCCCGGCATGCCCGGATTTCACCAGAGACCCGCTCTAGGAGATCCCGTCGAGCATCCGGCGTTCCCAATTCCGCCATCCTCATGAATTCGATCAGTGCGCACCGATTTCCATTGGATCTGTCGCGTAATCTCGCAGCATTTCAACAAGCTTATGGTTCGCAGCTTCGGGTAATTCGATCATCGGCAGCCGGAGCCCACCAACGTCAAAGCCCAGAATCCCGATCGCGGCCTTGATCGACGCCGGCGAGGCAACAGGGGCGATCGGCGGGAAGAGTGCCCTGGCCAACGGCAGCAGGTGGAGGTGCAGACGCGCCCCTTCGCGGACATCGCCCGCCCCGGTGGCATCAACCATCTGTCGGATCAGGCGCCCCACAACATGGGCCGCTACCGAGACTACTCCGTAGCCTCCCATCGCCATCTTCGCGAAAGTGTCGCCATCGTTGCCACTCCACAGCTTGAAGTCGCTAGGGGCTCCAGCCAGGATCTCGGCCACTTGGTCCAGGTTCTCGCTGGCTTCCTTGATCCCGATGATGTTCGGCACGTCGCGCGCGAGACGAAGGGTAGTTGAAGCATCCATGTTCCGCACGGTCCGGCTCGGGACGTTGTAAACCATGCACGGCAAGGAAGTGCTCTCGGCAATCGTCCGGAAGTGCCGGTATAGGCCCTCCTGGGGCGGATTGTTGTAGTAGGGCACCACGAGCAGCACGCCATCCGCAACTCCGGCGTGCTGGACCGCCTCAGTCAACTCGATGCTCTCGTGGGTGCTGTAGTTGCCGGTGCCAGCGATCACCTTGGCATGCCCCGCCACCGCATCACGCACTGTGCGGAAAAGGCCGAGTTTCTCTTCAACGGAGAGGTTTGGTGATTCGCCCGTAGTCCCCGAGACGACAATTGTCTGGGTCCCGTTCGCTGCCAGGATGCGTGCCATCCGCGCGGCCTTCTCGTAATCGACTGCCTGGCCTGCACCATCCCGATGGAACGGCGTGACCATTGCGGTGATCAGTCGGCCGAACTCGACCTCGCGTGCGCTCATCTCTTCACCCTCTCCGTCTCAGCGTTCCAACCCAAGTAGTGTTCCAAGTCCCACGGTCAACCCGGTCGTCTCCATCGCGTGCCGAATGGCAAGCACCGCGCCGGGCACATAGGAGTCGTTCGACATCGCATCATGGCGAAGCGTCAGGGTCTGCCCCGTCCCGCCAAAGATGACTTCCTGATGGGCAACTAGCCCGGGGAGCCTGATGCTATGGATGCCAATCCCGTTGGCTTCCCCGCCACGAACGTCTGGCACCGTAACCGTACGGCTGGGAACCCGCGTGAAACTCCCCTCACGCTCGCGCTGCATGAGGCGGGCTGTGTGTACCGCGGTTCCCGATGGTGCGTCGGCCTTGCGATCCCGGTGGTATTCAATGATGTCGGCATGCTCGAAAAACCGGCCGGCAATCGCCGCGAGGTGCATCAGGACTACTGCGCCAACGGAGAGATTCGGCGCGACGACCCCACCAAGGGAACGGTCAGCACACGCCCTTCCAAGTTCCTCCAAGTCGCGATCCGAGACGCCACTCGTCGCCACCACCGGCCGGACCCCGCTGGCAAGCGCAGCAAGCGAATGTTCCATTGCAAACTCGGGGAGCGTCGCCTCAAGCAGGACATCCGGACGAGACTCACGGATCATCGTTCCGACATCACGGTAGCGCGTCACGAGGGTTTCACCAACCCTGATCGTCTCGTCATCGCCCTGTCTCCGTGCGATGCCAACAATATCCATGCCGTCAACGGCAGCCAGTCCGCGAGTGACATCAGACGCCAAGCGACCGAAGCCCGCAACCGCGACGCGTACCCCAGATTGCCCGCTCATTTCCGGGCGCATGGTAGCAGCATCTGCCCGGACCCCGTCTGCCACGCACACCCTTCGCATTCGCATCCGTGGACGACGAAGCCGGTCACCTAGGCCAGTGGCCCCGGAAACCGGCTTCATTGAACAAGTTATCGGGCTGATCGTTACCGAGCCAGGCAATCGTGCCGGACCCGGTATCGCCGGAACTACCGCGGGCCCATCGGACCGCGTGGGCCGCGTGATCCGCCGAACGAACCACGAGGTGGTCCGTCGCGCCGGGGTCCACCCATTCCACCGCCTGGTCGGCCGCCACTCGGCGGACCGCCACCGCCCTGTGGGCGACGTGCCAGGACCTCGTCAGGTGACTGCCCTTCAATAACGGCACGGCGCGAAAGGTTGACACGTCCCTGCCCATCGACTTCGATCACCATCACCATCACTTCATCGCCGACTTCGACGACGTCTTCGACACGGTTCACCCGTGTCTCGGCAAGTTCTGAGATGTGGACGAGGCCTTCCTTGCCGGGCATGATCTCGGCAAAGGCACCGAAGGCCATCAGCCTGGTGATCTTGCCCATGTAGATCTTTCCGACCTCGACGTCCTCGATGATCGACCGGACGACCTGCGCAGCCCGCTCGGCACCTTCCGGGTTCGGCGACGTGATGTTCGCCATTCCCTGATCGTCGATATCAATCGACGCCCCGGTGTCCTCCTGGATCTTGCGGATCGTCTTGCCACCAGGGCCGATAACCGCACCGATCTTGTCGGTTGGCAACTTGATCTGGATCATCTTGGGTGCCCATTTGGACAGATCCGTCCGCGGAGCTGAGATGACCTCGTTCATCCTGCCGAGGATCAGCAACCTGGCCTCACGGGCCTGTTCGAGAGCCTCTTCCATGATGGCGAGGGTGATGCCCTTCACCTTGATGTCCATCTGGAGGGCGGTGATCCCACCTTCGGTACCGGCGACCTTGAAGTCCATGTCCCCAAGGGCGTCTTCCATGCCTTGAATGTCCGTCAGGACGGCATGCTTGCCTTCGGTTGCACCAGCACCGAGGATCAGTCCCATGGCGACGCCCGCGACCGGCGCCTCGATTGGCACACCGGCGTCCATGAGCGAAAGTGTGCTTCCGCAGACCGAAGCCATGGAGGTCGAACCGTTGCTCGCGACGATTTCCGAGACAACCCGGATTGTGTACCCGAACTTGTCCGCGGCCGGCAGAACTGGCAACAGGGCGCGTTCGGCAAGGTTCCCGTGACCAACTTCACGTCGGCCAACCCCACGGAGGGCACGGGCTTCCCCAGTGCTATACGGCGGGAAGTTGTAGTGGTGCATGTAGCGCTTCACTTCGTCTTCCCACTCAAGGGAATCGATGCGCTGCGCATCACCGGGAGACCCCAGCGTCGCGATTGACAGGGCCTGCGTCTGGCCACGCGTGAACAACCCGGAACCATGGGTCCTGGGCAACACACCAACCTCACACACGATCGGACGGATGGTCTTGGTGTCACGCCCATCCGGACGGATGTTCGCCGTCAGGATCTGGTCTCGCACCGCCGTCTTGATCCGGCTTTCGACCACCGAAACAACCACACCCGCATCAAAACGGTCCTTCAACGATGCCACCACGTCGGCGGTGAGGGCATCGAGACCGACTTCTCGGGTCGACTTGTCAGCCTGGTAGAGGACCGCATGAAGGCGACCAGCAAGCGCCTCGTCAACCGCGGCCTTGACGTCGGCTGGGGTCTCGGATGGAGTGAACTCGCGCTTCGCCTTGCCGACTTCAGCCCGCAGTTCCTCCTGGATCACGCACAGGGCGCGGATCTCAGCGTGAGCCTGCGCGATTGCGTCAAGGACCAGGCGCTCTGAGACCCGGTTCGCACCTGCCTCGACCATCATCACTGCGTCAGGCGTCGCCGCAATCATCAGGTCAAGGGTGCTCTTGGCGAGTTGCGACTGCGTCGGATTGACTACCAGATGCCCGTCGACGTAGCCCATGCGGACGCCACCGATCGGCCCACCCCATGGGATGTCCGAGATCATGAGCGCGGTCGACGCACCAATGATGCCGAGAACACTCGGATCGTTTTCCTGATCCGTGGACAGCGTGGTGATGATCACCTGAACGTCGTGGCGAAGTCCCTTCGGGAATAGTGGCCGGATTGGGCGGTCCACGAGACGACCTGAAAGGATCGCCTCATCACGGGCACGCCCCTCACGACGCTGGTAGCTGCCGGGGATCTTGCCGGCGGCATACAGGCGCTCTTCGTAATCCACGGTCAATGGAAGGAAGTCGATGCCATCACGCGGTGAGCGAGACATCGTTGCCGTTGCCAGCACGATGGACTGACCGAACTGAACGGTCACCGACCCGCCGGCTTGGCCGGCTAGCTTTCCGGTCTCGATGATCAGTTGCCGACCAGCGAACGTGATTTCCTTGCGGACAACCCGACCAATCGGATTTCCGGGAGCAATGCGGGACGAACCACTGGTAGATGGTCCGGGGCCGAGTTCATCGGCCGCAGGTGTGGGAACGGTACCCACCATTCGTGTCTCCTCTTCGCGCCACAACATTGGGCGCGAGGGCAGACGCGGTGCGCGGTCTGTTAGCTAATCCGTTCCCAACGGGGCCGGTTGTACGGGCACTCGGTGTGCACGGAATAACTAACAACCGACCGCGCCTGCCATTCATGCGATGCGTCAGCGGCGCAACCCGAGCTCCGCGATCAGGGTCTGGTAGCGCGACAGTTCAATTCGTGTGAGATGCGTCAGCAACCGGCGACGCTGTCCCACCATGAGCTGCAATCCGCGCCGTGAAGAAACGTCCTTCTTGTTCGCGATCAGGTGCTGGGTCAGCGACTTGATGCGTTCGGTGAGCAACGCCACCTGGACTTCCGGTGAACCGGTATCCGCGCCATTGCGCTGGAACTTCTTTATTAGCGCCTGCCTGGTTTCAGCCTCAACTGCCATTCACTCTCACCCCCTTTCCGGTCAATCTGGCACTTGCCCGGCAAGCACCGGCCGGACCTCTCATCTCACCTCTGTCGCGCAAATCGTGCGACAGTGCGTTCTGATTTTTCCGGCGTGTTCGACAAGGTTACCAAAGCGGTGACGCGTCCATCAGTCGCAACCTGACACGCCCGCCTGACTCGACGCGCTTCATATCAGGTGAGAGGCGGATAAGGCAGTTCGCACGAGCCATTGAAGTCAGGATTCCTGAGCCTTGCGGACCTGTGGGACGCACATGCCACTCGACTGACCCCCGAACCCGGTCGTCAATCCGCGCAACCCCCCGAACAAAGTTCTCCCGACCGCTGTCGTTCACGATTTCCTGGTCGGCGATCGCCATCACTTCAACTGGAACAGCCGCTCTATCTCCTTGCATGCGACGGACAACCGGGTTCACCAACAACTCATAGGTGACCATCGCCGAAACAGGATTTCCCGGCAACGCCATGATTGGCACGCCGTGGAACCGCCCGAATGTGAAGGGCTTTCCAGGGCGCAAGTCAATCGACCAAATGGAAACCTCTCCGTCGTCGCGGATCACATGCTTGACCATGTCACGGTCGCCCATAGACACTCCGCCCGAAGTCACAATCAGGTCACATCCTTGGTCCACGCCCCTGAGTAATGAAGCACGCACCGAATCCGGCTCATCGAGAGCCTGTCCGAGATCAACGGGTACAGCGCCGTCCCTCGACACCAAGGCAAGCAACGCGGGCCCGTTGGCGTCCCTGATCTTTCCTGGCCCAAGCGGCCCAACGTGGTCGCGTGCCACCAGCTCGTCGCCTGTCGAGAGAACACCAATGCGGATCCGTCGGTGGACCCACACCGAAAAGATGCCGGCACTCGCCAGCACCGCAACCTCCGCCGGTCGAACCCGCGTCCCGGAGCGAAGCAGAACCTCACCCGCCCTCTGATCTTCAGCGCGCCGTCTGACGTCCGCCCCGGTTTGAACCTGCACCCGCACCGCCACCCGTTTCTCCGCCAGCCCCAACGACATCGCGTCGGAACCGTCCCACCCACCAAAGCCTTTGCCGTCAGTCCCCTCAAACGGGACCACGGCGTCTCCACCCGGCGGCACCGGCGCCCCAGTCAGGATCCGGTAGGCCTCGCCTTTGCCCAAAGCCCTGCCAGCGACCACTCCGGCTGCAAGGACGCCGACGACCTCGAATGAGACTGGCTGATCTGTTGCCGCGCCATCGGTGTCTGAGGCCCGAACTGCGTAGCCATCCAACGTCGCATAATCAAATGGAGGGACGTCCGCGGGCGCCGGGATGTCTTCAACGAGGGGCCGCCCCATCGCATCCAGAACAAGGACGCGCTCATGGTCGGACACCGGCTCAACATGGGCCAGAAGCGCGACGATTGCCTCGTCCACGGGAATCCGGCGTCGATTTGCCGGACCATCGTTCATCTGCATCAAGACACCCTGATCCGTTGCCATAGCTTCCAATAGATACTTTAATCCGCGCCCAGACGGTCTCCGATAATGCACGCCGTCACGGATGCGAGCCCCGTCGTCTGATCCACGCGCTAGGATGTCGAATTGTGACCACGCAACCTGGAACCGCGAATACATCCGAGGCCCAGAGCCGTCCCCGCATCCTCGGACTTGGCTTCGCGTGCATCGACGACCTCCTCTTGCTTACCGAGATCCCGCCTCCGGAAGGACGGGCAACGATCAAGGGCCGCGCGCAGCAGGGCGGTGGCATGGTCGCGACGGCCATGGTCGCCATCGCAAGGCTCGGCGGAAATGCATCATTCATCACCCGCGTTGGAGACGACGCCACCGGTGCCGATATTCTCTCGGAGTTTCGCCACGAGGGCGTCGATGTGTCGCACGCCATCGTTTCCGCCGGCGAAACATCACACCGCACCATCGTCCTGGTAGATGGCAGGTCTGGTGCACGGGCGTTCCTCTCCGGACGAGGCACCGCGGGTGACGTGCTTCCTAACGACTTGCGGCCAGATTACGTCAAATCTGCCGCGTACTTGCACCTCAGCGACGCCGGACCCGGCGCCCTACGAGCGGCCAAACTCATCAACGATTCCGGGGGCGCTGTCTGTCTAGACGGCACCCATTTCCATCCGAGTGTGACACCCTTGCTTCCGTCGCTGCGCTATTTGGTCGTGTCAAGATTTTTCGCGTCGGAGTTCATGGCGGCACAGTCTGGACGGACCCTCGGCGCCGCCGCGCGCGACTACGCGGGAACCCTGGTGACCCGAAACCAAGCCACGCTAACCGACCTGCCTGACCACGACGGAACCGAGGCAGACATTCTCGAAGGACCTGAGCTCCTCGACGCGGCCCGCCGCCTCCGCGGGGAAGGTCCGTCTGTCGTTGTGGTCACCGAAGGCGAGAACGGCTGTTGGTGCGCATCGCCCGATGGGGATTTCCACACCCCCGCCTTCATTGCTCCAGCAGTTGTGGATACCACTGGAGCCGGCGACGTCTTCCACGGCGCCTTCTTGTTGGCGCGCGCGAACGGCCTAGATCTGGGCGGAGCACTTGAGTTTGCGTCGGCAGTAGCCGCGCTGAAGTGCCGATCTCTTGGGGGCCGTGCCGGCATTCCCACCATGGAAGAGACCCTCTCCTTCATGGCTTCGGCACCACGGCAAGGGCGTGCATAGCGGTCTCAAAACCGAGCATTTTCTTACCGGCGCGGAAAAGACTTCAGACCTTGGTACACTGACCGACGAGGAAACGCCGTGAAGCCCGAAATCCATCCGAACTACTACCCCAACGCGCGTGTCCAGTGTGTCTGTGGCAACTCGTTCACCACGGGTTCCACGCGTCCGCTGATCCGCGTTGAAATCTGCTCTAACTGCCATCCGTTCTATACCGGACAGCAGCGCATTGTTGACACCGCCGGTCAAGTGGAACGCTTCCGCCGACGCTTCAAGCTTCCCAACGAGCAGTAGCGCCGCGTTCCCGATACCACCAAGGCAGGGCAGTTTTGCCCTGCCTTTTCGTTTGTCTGCGCCCGCATGCATGCATCGGCCGCAATGAACCACCGGCACGGGTGCAAGCACCACGGGAACAGCCACCATGCTTGATCGCGTTGCACAAATCGAGAACCACTACAACACGTTGGCAGCGCGCCTGAGCGATCCCGAGGTCTACGGGAACCAGGCCGAATACGTGCGCATCAGCCGCGAACAGGCCAGTCTGCTTCCAGTTGTCAACATTTGGCGTGCAATGGTCCGCGTCGACGCGGAAATCGATGGCGCCACGGCCATTCTCGAAACCGAATCCGATGAGGAACTCGCGGTGATGGCGCGCGAGGAGCTCCGAACCCTGGAAGCCCAGCGTGCCGATCTCCTCGCCCAGTTGCGCTTCGCGCTGCTACCCACCGACCCCAATGACGAAAAGAATGTCATCGTTGAAATCCGGGCCGGCGCAGGCGGTGACGAGGCTGCCCTCTTCGGTTCAGACCTCGCCCGAATGTACACGCGCTACGCCGAACGCCAAGGTTGGCGCACCGAGGTGCTCTCGGCCAATGGCACCGGGATCGGAGGCTACAAGGAGATCATCCTTGAGGTGCGTGGCCAGGGTGCGTACAGCCGCCTGAAGTTCGAGAGCGGCGTCCACCGCGTACAGCGCGTCCCCGCCACTGAGGCGTCGGGTCGCATCCACACCTCGACGGCCACCGTCGCTGTACTTCCCGAAGCCGAGGAAATCGATGTCAGCATCGATCCAGACGATCTTGAAATCGATGTGTATCGCGCCGGCGGGCATGGGGGCCAGGGCGTCAACACGACCGACTCCGCCGTCCGGATAACCCACAAGCCGACCGGTCTCGTCGTAACCTGCCAGGATGAGCGTTCGCAACTCAAGAACAAGGCACGCGCCATGGCCGTCCTGCGCGCTCGCTTGCTTTCGCTTGAGGAACGGCGTCGCGCCGACGAACTTGGTGACACCCGTCGACTTCAGGTCGGTACGGGTGATCGCAGCGAAAAGATCCGGACCTACAACTTCCCACAGGACCGAGTGACGGACCATCGCATCGGCGTGACCGTCCACAACCTTCCCGGGATGCTTGATGGCGCTATCGACCCTCTGATGCGAGCCCTGATCGACGCCGATCAGGCCGACCGTCTCGAAGCCTCCACCGCAGCCTGAGGCGTACCCATGCCCCCGACCATCCGCGAGGCGATCCGTTGGGGGCAGTCCGTTCTGAAAGCCGGAGGCGGAGAGATTACCGATACTCCGTCACTGGACGTTGACGTCCTAATCCGGCATGTCCTCCGATGTGACCGTGCGTACCTCCTGACCCGTGACTATCTGACGATGACCCCCGGCACGTGGCAACGGTTCCGGAAACACATTGCCAGACGGTCTACCGCCGAGCCGGTCGCCTACATCACTGGCACCAAGGAATTCGCGGGCCTCACGTTCCGCGTCGATCGTCGAGTCCTGATCCCAAGGCCAGACACCGAGACCATCCTCAATCTTGCAATCTCCCGGTTGGCGTCGTGCGGCGCAGGTGCATCAGGAGTCGACGTGGGCACAGGTTCTGGAGCCATCGCAATCGCCTGGGCGATCGCATGCCCGATGTCCACAATTCACGCCATCGACATTGATGCGGGAGCCCTTCGGGTAGCCCGCAACAATCATCGCCGTCTTCGGTCCCAAGCCAATTCGGCTACGCGCATCCGCGTGAAGTTCAGGCACGGAGATGGACTGGCAACCTTCACCAATAATGTTGACGTCGTCTGCGCCAACCTGCCCTATATCCCGACCGGCGACGGACCCGGATTGGATCGAGGCGTTCGTGACTGGGAACCACACGTCGCCCTGTTCAGCGGCCCGGATGGCCTTGACGCATACCGGGGTCTCCTTTCGCACGCATCCCGCCTCGTGCGACCCGGCGGATCGGTCCTCATGGAGTGCGCCGATAATCAAGGCGCTGCACTCTCCTTACTCGCAAAGGAGTGGATGACGACCGCCCGCGTAACGGTGCACAAAGACCTTGCAGGCCGCGACCGCGTCGTTGAAGCGCAGACACCCAAAGCCCCAATTGATCGCACCCGCGGTACACTTCCAATCCCGTGACAGCAACTTCAACAGCCGACTTGGATCAGATACGGTCCGACTACAAATCGCTCCGCAATTCACTCTCAGGGTCAGCCCAGGCGTATCTTGAACCCGGAAAGCCAGTCGCGATCGGCACCGCGCCCGGTCGGCTCGATGTGATGGGTGGCATTGCTGACTACTCCGGAGCAACTGTCCTTGAGGCCACAATTGGCGCGCGCACTACCGTGATGGTGCAGCCTCGCGAAGACGGGCTGATCCGTGTGCTCACCGTCGGCCCCGAGGCCGGGCCCCTTGACGGCGCGACTTTCGAACTTCCGACTGCCACGTTCTGGCGTCACGACACGCCGTCCACCCACGGCACGCTGGTCGCCCCGGAAGACCTCCGCAACACCATCGGGAAGGAGCACCGATGGGCGTCGTATGTTGTCGGTGTCTGGTACATCCTGATTTCCGAAGGCATCGCACCCTCGCTCCCCGGGGCGAACGTCATCGTTCACGGAACCGTCCCCCTGGGTGCGGGAGTCGCCTCATCGGCCGCCCTTGAGGTAGCGACAATGCGGGCGGTCACGACAGCCTTCGGCATTGACCTCGACGGGTTCCGCATCGCCGCACTTTGCCAACTCGTCGAACATCGTGTTGCCGGTGCGCCATGCGGGATCATGGACCAAGTCACGTGCACACTGGGACAGTCCGGGCGTCTATTAGCCCTGCGCTGCCAACCACACGACATCCTGGGGCACGTGCCTCTTCCAGCCGGCGCCACGGTTCTCGGCCTCGATAGCGGCGTCAAGCACGCAGTTGGCGGCGAACGCTATCCGCGTGTCCGCACCGCGGCGTTCATGGGACGCGAGATGCTAATCAGGGGAATCAACGGCATCCAGATCGATGTGCCGGCAGATCACTTGTGCAACATTATTCCTGAGCAATTCCGCACCGTCCGGCAACACTTGCCGGTCTCGATCACGGGTGGCGACTTCCTGGATCGCTACGGAAGCCACCGCGACCTTGCAACGCACATCGACCGAAACACACGGTACCGCGTCCGTGGCGCAACCGAACACGCTGTCACCGAACAATCGCGGGTGATCAGGTTCCGCGACGCACTTGGCGACGCAATGTCCACCAAGGAACGAATTCGCGAAGCCGCGCTCATTCGCGCCGGACGCCAGATGTTCGGATCTCACCGAAGCTACTCCCGCAACTGTGGCCTCGGCGCTCCAGAAACAGACATGATCGTCAACCTCGCCCGCAATGAAGGCCCCGAAAATGGCCTCTATGGCGCAAAGATCACCGGAGGTGGCAGCGGGGGCACGGTGGCAATCCTCGCCGAAGCAAATGCCGGAGGCGTCCTCTCTCCCCGGGCAAACCTGGCGGTATCTAGGGTTCGCGACGCGTTCGGCCGATCTACCGGTCGCCCACCACGCATCATCGATGGCACAAGCCAGGGGGCGATGCTGCTTCCTGCGATCATCGAGGTCTGGTAGGCGTCAGGCCCAGTTCTCTCGAACACGCCGATGTCAGCGGGGGAGAATCTGAGCTGCGCTTGGCGACCGAAATGCCAGATTGGCGAACGGCGCGACCGAGATCCACGCCCGGCCCACCACGAGTGACGCCGGAAGCGGTCCCCAAACATGGGAGTCGCTGCTGCTATTTCGGTTATCCCCAAGCACGAATACGCTGTCCTCGGGAACACGGGCCGGACCCCAGAAGTACCGGGTCGGTTCTTGGACGTATGGTTCGGCAAGCGGAGCGCCGTTGACAAAGACCGCACCGTGCGCGATCGCAACCGTCTCGCCTGGCAGGGCAATAACGCGCTTCACATATTCGACTTCTGGGTTCCTTGGGTACCGGAAGACAATCACTTCACCACGCCGAAACGGGCGCGTCGCTGGAAATAGCGTGTCGACGATCACGTAGGCGTGGTTCGCAAGTGTCGGTTCCATGCTCGCGCCCTCAACGACGAATGCTGCTACCGCCTGCTGGATCACGAATACCCAGACAATTACGTAGGCGACGTGACGAAGCTCGACCAACAATGGACGCCAAAGCCATGCGAACCGGCGGAGTGACATGGTCGTGGACGCGCCGGTATCACGAGTGCCATTGACCATCACGTCATTATCCAAGTCGACCTAAGCCTAACTGACCCCCCACGAAACCTGCTTTCACTGCCAGATGCCGATGGTCAACTTACGGCGCGGTCGGGGGCGCGGTCGGGGGCGCCGCCGGGCCACGGCCACCCGGGCCGCCTTGCCCACCCGGTGCACGTCCCTCAGGACCACTCTGGCCGGGGCCACCGGTTTGCCCACTGGGACCGCCGGGCTGGCGCCCTTCTGGTCCACCCTGGCCCTGCCCTGCGGGAGCGCGCGCTCCCTGTCCCGGACCTCCGCCAGGAGGTCCTCCCGGTCGTGGAACGTCAGCCCG
>Ga0209598_10000884_pt1 | contig 24375 bp, 9 predicted proteins | sample M_140807_EF_Meta_FD_187317 | JGI IMG/M metagenome (GOLD analysis project Ga0209598, IMG submission 187317) | Freshwater microbial communities from Lake Montjoie, Canada to study carbon cycling - M_140807_EF_MetaG (SPAdes) (version 2) | ecosystem: Environmental > Aquatic > Freshwater > Lake...
CCGGAGTTTGGTTGAGGACGCGGGTCAGTTGGATCAAATCCTTCCAGGCCTTCTCGCTGTCCTTGCTCTTGAGGTCATAGATCTTCTTGTAGGGAGCAGGCTCATATCCCAGGTAGGCGAGGGTGCCACGGCCATTGGGGCTGCCCGACACCTTCCACCGGTTTCCTTGAGTGGATCCGAAGAACTCTTGGGTGAAGTGTTTGTCGAATTGCTGAGCGCTGGCATAGACGCCCCAGTTCTCGCCGTTGATCACCACTCGAACGAGATTGGCCTTCGGTGTGGGCAGGTATTCCCGAGCGATATGGCTGTAAAGCACCGTCCTCAGGAAGGATGGATCTTCGTGGGAATTGAGCAGGTTGAGGGTCTTGTTTCCGCCGATGGCCTGATCCTTGTGGGCGAAATCCAACGACACATTGAGTGAGCGCTTTTGGCCCTCCCGCACCGTAAAAAAGGAGGACATGCCCCGGAAGTGCACGCCCACTTCGCGGTAGATCTTGCCATCGACGGTGAGGGTGGCCGGCACCTCCACATCGGTGTTGTTGAAGTCGGCCAGTTCCTTCTCCCAATCGGCACTCTCGAACTGGAGGAACACGGTTCGCAGAATTCCCTCCTCGTACAACGATGCGTCAGGAAAGTTTTTAACCTCGGCCGGCGTCCGCGTTGGACCGGGAGTCGGTTGGATGGCTTTTTCGCCACCCCGAGCACCTCCTGGTGGACCTCCACGCCCGCCCGGACCTCCGGGCCCCCGGCCGCGGATTCGTCCGGCAGCCTTTTCTCCGACGAGGAATTCGCGAGCTGCCTTACGTTCTTGGGCATCGAGGCGTTTGTCGCCATTTTGGTCGAAGCGGGACACCAATAACGTCTTCGGTGTTGAAGCCGGACCGCCCGGACCGCGAGCACCTCCGCCAGGGCCAAAGGGCGGCGGCCCACCAAAGTCGAGTGGCGGCCCGGGCGGGCGGTCGGTGTCATTTTGCGACAGGGCCGCCGGTGGGACGGCCAAAGACCACAAGGCTATGGTCAGCAAGGTCAGGATTTGGGGGTTCATCTGGATCGTCTCAGAATGACCGGGCCTATCGGGAACAGGTTTCTCCTGTTTGAGCCGCCATGCCCGGATCGTGTCCCTCAGACTTCACAGAATAGACTTCAAGCCCGTGTGTGGAACGGGGCTTTAATTTGTGAAGGAATGGTAAAGGTGGGAGCTGCACCCACGATGGACCCTCGAGATCAAAAACGTACCACTTCGCTGGTCGTGCCGCATTGCGACGAGCCAAAGTGTTCTACCTCGACGGCGACGCCGCAGACCCAACGGCACCGGCCCGGATGGCCTGGGCATCCTCCCCACCGGCGTCCGGCAAAAGGGCACTGACGTCGACGGACACGCGAAGGATTTGCTGGGTGCCGCCGATGAGCACGCCGCGGACAGGAGAGATATCACCGTAGTCGCGGCCCCAACCGATGGAGATGTGCCGCAACGAGGCAAAACAGTTGTTGGTGGGGTCAGCGTCAATCCAGCCGATCCCAGGGCAGAACAGGGAGACCCAGGCGTGCGAAGCGTCGACCCCGCGCAGTTTGAGCAGGCCTGGGGGCGGGTCGGTTTCGAGATAGCCGCTCACATAGCGGGCAGGCAGGCCAATGGATCTCAGGCAGGCGATGAGGAAATGGGCGAAGTCCTGGCACACACCTCTTCGGTTCTTGTGGAAGTCGGCGAGGGGCGTCGAGACGGTGGTCGCCGTGGGGTCGAACTTAAAGTCGGACTGCAGGCGCGTCATAAGATCCGACAGGGCCTCAAAGATCGGCCGTGACCGGGTGAACGACGCCAAAGCGTATTCGGCGAACTCCGGCGAAGTATGCACTAGCGGCGAGGGATGGGTGTACTCGTTGGCCTCAAGCGCTGCCCAGGTTCGGTCCACGCGGCACCGCGACCGCACCGTCTCCCATGCAGGCGTCTCGGACGTGTCGGGCAGGAAAGCGGGCGACACAGCCACTCGCGCCCTCGAGGTAATGGACAGCGAACCGTGAGGGTACTCGACCGCGATGAAGTGCGCTCGGTTGCCAAAATAGTCATCGTGGGAGGTCACAACCGAGGGCTTGGGAAAGATCTGAAACTCGTGGTGGGGGCAATGCTGCCGGGGCGTCCTCCGGGGCTCGAGCCGCAGCAGGTGATGAGACACCGAGACGGCCCCCTGGTAGTCGTACTCGGTGACGTGGACGATATCGTAGACCAGGTGTTGCATAGGCTTTGGCTCGGAAAACGCCAGTGGGTCAACTGACCCGGAAATACGTGTGACTGAAGTAGCGGTAGGTCAGATCGTCGGAGAGCCCGGTGAGTCCCTGTGCGCAGGTCTCCATGAGGGCGATCAGCGTCTGCAAGTCGAATCCTTCGCACTCCGAGACCTCCCGGGCGAAATCGGCCGACAAGAGCCTGCCCTGAATGCCCTCGATCAGGGTCGACCACCGGTCGTCGATCCCGACCCGAAACTCGCCCTGCAGTGCGTCGAGATGATTCCTAAAAGCAGACAACTGGAAGGCCAGAGCCCGCGGATTCGACACGTCGCGCACCAGCACTTCGACCACATCCTGCCAGCGGGCGCTGGCGAAGTAGCGCTGGCGGTGGGTCATGCCGCTGTCGGCGATGTCGAGGATGACCTCGAGCAACGGCGTCGGTGATCCCGGAACGAAAGCGGCGGCAGTCATCAATGTGGTCATCGAGAACCCCCGCTCCAGTCGGCGGCCCGAGTCGAGAAATCGCCATCCCGGTCCGCGGGTCATGTTCTCCATGGCCAAACCATTGAAGGCCGCGAGGTTCAGAATGAGGCCCTGCACCAGGCCGAGCGCATGCGCAACGGAACGACGAGTTGTCGGGACATCGGGTTGGGGCACCAGCCGGTCGAGGATCTGCCAGGTGTCGCCCGAAAAGCGGTCCCGCACGGCCGTCGCATTCTGACGAATCCGCCCCATTAGATCCGGAATCGAGCCAGATCCGTCAAAGCGGTAGATCCACTCGAGCACCCTCCGGGTAAGGTCCGCCGGTCCGTCGTCGGAATCCGTTGCGGAAGGGTCCCAGGTGCCAGTGGACGGTTCTTTGGCGGCGGCCTCGATAAGCACGGGAAGAAGCCCAATTCCGGCCATCAGGTGGCTCAGCCGGTCGTCGCGGCCGGAGATCTCGAGCAAGGTGTCCGAAGCCAATTGTCCGAGAACGCAGCGGAGCACTCGCAAGTGCTGTTCAAGCCGCTCGGTGTAGCGCCCCAGCCAAAAAAGACTGTCTGCGGCCCGGCTTGGCAGCCCGGTCAGACGGCGGTCGGTGGACGCATGAACCGGGACCGCCGACAACGATTCCTCGCCGTCGTCCTCGCCCGAGCGCAAGACCCAGGTGTCCTTGCTTCCGGCCCCGCCCTGTATGGAGACCAGAGGGTCATCCACCGAGGCCGCGACCCGCGTGAGCCCGCCGGGAAGAACGGCGTGCTCAGAGCCGTCCGTCGCCACAAAGGCCCGGAGCAGCACCGACCGCCGCTCGACGCCTCTGGAGGTCCAAACCGGAGCCGACGAGGGCAGCAAACACTCCTGGGCAACGAAGTCTTGGGGCCTGGAGTTGATGAGCTCTAACAGGCGAGCCTTGTCGGCAGCGGCCAGCTGGGGCCCGAACCAGCTATGACCACGGCAGCGCCCGAAAGCAGGTTTAACCACCAGCCGGTCGATATGGCCCAAGACATACCGTAGCCCCTCTGCCTCGCCGCACCACCAAGTGGGAGCCGACGGCAGTAGGAGGTCCTCATCCAGCAGGTGGCGGCACAGTGCTGGAAGAAATGCCAAGAAAGCCGGGCTCTCGAGCAAGCCCGAGCCCAGGGCGTTGGCGATCGTCACATGGCCGGCGCGGGCCACCTGCACCAACCCTGGGATGCCGAGCACCGACTCGGCCCGGAGCTCTAGCGGGTCGCAAAAGTCGTCGTCCACCCGCCGGAGGATTACGTCGACGGGCTGAAGACCCTCAAGAGTCTTCAGGCAGACCCGCAGGTCGCGCACCATCAGGTCCGCTCCCTCAACGAGCGGGATGCCCAGGTGGCGGGCGAGGTAGGCATGCTCGAAGTAGGTCGCGCTGAGCGGACCCGGGGTCAGGAGAACCATCACCGGGTTTTCCCGTCGGCCCGGCGCCAGCGCCTCGAGGAGGGATCGAAGGCTCCGAAAAAAGGGCGAAAGGCTACGCACGGAAACCTCGCGGATTTCGTCCGGGAGCACCCGCGAAACGACCTTGCGGTTCTCGTGGGCGTAACCAGTGCCGCTGGCGGACTGGGTCCGGTCGGCAAAGATCATCCACCCGCCCGCGGCCGACCGGATGAGGTCCGCCCCGTAGAGGTGGAGCATCACTTGGCCAGCCACCGGCAGGCCACGGCAAGGACGTAGGAAGCCGGGGTTTGAGTAGACGAGCTCTGGGGGGATAAACCCGTCGACGATGAGTCGCTGCGTCCCGAGGTAGAGGTCCCTGAGGACCAAATTTAAGAGCCGCGATCGCTGGATTAGGCCCGCCTCGAGGCCTCGCCACTCCGGGGCCGATAGGATCAGGGGCACCGGGTCCAACGACCAGGGGCGGTCGCGCCCCTGGGGGTCGCCGTACACGTTGTAAGTCACCCCATGCTCCCGGATGATCCGCAGTCCCTCGTCCCAACGAGCATTTAGCCGTGCAGTGCCCAACCGCTCGATGGCATCGATCATCCCGGCCCACTGGGGCCTGGGCCGGCCTCCCTCACCGAAGCATTCGTCATGCGGCACGGGCATCCCGGCGCCTGTCCGGCGAGTCCCGGCGGCCGAAATCAACGCGGTCCCGTGGTGTTTTTCGAGCATCGTATCGATGGGCTGTCCCGACGGGTCTTCTCGCGGTTCGGGTCCGCCCCACGGGCCGCGAGAATGGTTAGGCGCAACGCAGATCGAGGGTGAAGGGAAAATCCTCGGGGCGCACCGAGGGCGGGACCTCCATGACGCCCGGAGTGTGGCCGTGGGTCATGAAGCGCGCCAACCGGCGGCTCTCGGCTTCGTAGGCGTTGACGGGGAGAGACTCGTGGTTGCGTCCGCCCGGGTGGACTACGTGGTAGGTGCATCCACCGAGCGACCGGCGGTTCCAGGTGTCCACCAGATCGAAGACGAGTGGCGCATGAACGCCGATGGTGGGCTGCAAACACTGGGCCGGCTGCCAGGCCCGGTAGCGGACCCCGCCCACTTGATCGCCCGGGGTGCCCGTCGGATGCAGGGGGACCCGCCGGCCGTTGCACGTTAACACGAAACGACTGCTGACCATGCCCTTAGCGAAGACCTGGAGCCGCTCGAGGGAACTGTCCACGTAGCGGACGGTGCTGCCGCCGGCCGGTTCCTCGCCGAGGACATGCCAGGGCTCGAGCGCCGTTCGCAGTTCCACGTGGATGTCCCGCTGGGCGAAGTCGCCGAGTCTCGGAAAGCGGAACTCGAAGTGCGGATCGAACCACTCGGGTTCAAACGGATAGCCGGCGTCCCGTAAATCTCGCAGCACCTCATTGAAGTCGGTGCGGCAGAAATGCGGCAGCATCCATCGGTCGTGCAAGTCGCTACCCCAGCGGACCAGACCGTTGGAGTAGGGTTCTTGCCAGAACCGGCTAACCAGTGCCCGGATGAGGAGCTGCTGGGCTAAGCTCATGCGCGGATCCGGGGGCATTTCAAAGCCCCGCATTTCGACGAGGCCCAGCCGGCCGGAGGACGTGTCGGGCGAGTAGAGTTTGTCTACGCTGAACTCGGCGCGGTGGGTGTTACCACTCGAGTCGATGAGGAGGTTGCGGAACAGGCGGTCCACCATCCAGGGGGGCACCGGGGCGCCGGGCGGTGGCACCTGGCGGAAGGCCACCTCCAGCTCATGAAGCGCGTCATGGCGTGCCTCGTCGATGCGCGGGGCCTGGCTGGTGGGTCCAATGAAGAGGCCGCTGAAAACCCAACTGAGAGACGGGTGGTTCTGCCAGTAGGCCAGGAACGACCTCAATAAGTCGGGGCGCCGGAGGAACGGCGAATCGCCCGGAGTGTCGCCCCCGAGGACGATGTGGTTGCCGCCGCCTGTCCCGGTGTGACGCCCGTCCAGCATGAACTTCTCGGCGCACAACCGCATCTTCCGGGCCTCGTCGTAAAGAGCCGTCGTGCGGTCGACCAAGTCGTCCCAGCTTTGGCTTGGGTGGATGTTCACCTCGATCACTCCGGGGTCCGGTGTCACGGACAACCGTTCCAGCCGCGCATCACGGGGTGGTGGTTCGCCCTCGATGAGCACCGGCGTCGAGAGGCTCCGGGCGGTGTCCTCGATGGCCGCGACCAGGTCGAGGTAGCGCTCGGTCGAGGGCATAGGAGGCAAGAACACATGGAGTCGTCCCTGGCGTGGTTCCACGCAGAGGGCCGCCCGGACGATCCAGTCAGCCGACTCGCCAGGCGCGGGTCGGCGGTCCCCAGCGGCTTGTGGTTGGGGCCGTCCAGCTCCGGACTCAGGAAACGCACCAGCCGGGCCGTCGACAGACTCCATCAACCGCGTGCCACGGGCCTTCATGGCCATCCGAAACTCCCGGGGCAGCGGTGGCTGGGGGGCGGTGGGGTCGGGCGCGATCACATGCGGGTGGTCGCGGTCGGAGACCCAGGGAATGGAGTCCAGGGGCAGCCGCAGGCCCATCGGAGAGTCGCCGGGGATTAGCCACAGTGTGTCGTCGTCACGCAGGAACCATGGGCTACTCCGCCAAGCGCTCGGACCGTCAGCCGCAAGTGGAAGGGCGTAGCCGACCACCGATCCGAGGCCTTGCTGGAAGATCCGAGCGAGGCGTTCCCGCTCAAGGCCGTCCTTCAGGCGCGAGGCCTCGGCGGTGACGTTGCTCGGAAGTCGGCGTTCTCGCCAATTGTGGTAAAAAAGATCCTCGAAACCCGGTAGGATGCGGTCCTCGTCCACGCCCAGGCGTCGGGCGATGCCGGCGGCCAGCGCTAGGGCCTCGGTCGCACCGTGTCCGTAGTCTTTTGTTTCGTCGGCGATGAGCGATTCGTCCCGCCAGATGGGCACGCCGTCCTTGCGCCAGAATGCCGAGAGCGCCCATCGGGGGAGCTGCTCTCCCGGATACCACTTCCCTAGCCCATGGTGGAGCAAAGCGCCCGGGGCGAATCGGTGCTTTAGGCGGCGCAGCAAGTCTCCGGAGAGCTCCCGTTTGCGGACCGACATCGCTGTCGTGTTCCATTCTGGGCCCTGAGGATCGTCGATGGAGACGAAGGTAGGCTCTCCGCCGAAGGTCAACCGCACATCGCCGGCAGCGAGGTCGCCATCGACCTGTTGGCCTACTTGCAGGATCCGCTGCCACTGCTCCTCGGAGTAAGGTCGGGTCACCCTCGAGCTCTCGTGAATCCGGGTGACCCGCATTTCGTGAACGAACTCCGATTTGCAGGGGTCGACGGCCCCGGTAACCGGGGCTGCCGAGCTGGGTTCGGGGGTGCAAGACAGGGGGATGTGCCCTTCGCCGGCCAGCATCCCAGAGGTGGGGTCGAGTCCTATCCATCCCGCTCCGGGGAGATAAACCTCGCACCAGGCGTGCAGGTCGGTGAAATCAGTTTCCGTACCCGAAGGACCATCTAGCGCCTTAATGTCGTGGGTCAGCTGGATCAGGTAGCCGCTGACAAACCGCGCGGCCAGACCCAGGTGGCGCATCAGATGGACGAGCAGCCAAGCCGAGTCGCGGCAAGATCCGGAGCCCAGACGAAGCGTCTCTGCGGGTGACTGAACCCCGGGCTCGAGGCGGATGAGGTACTTCACGGCCTCCTGCACCCGACGGTTGAGCCCGACGACGAAGTCCACGGTCGGAATTTGTTTCCCGCGCGTCCCGGAATGCGGCCAGCCATCGGCGTCCAGCAAGTCGCGACACAGGAGGTGGAGAAATTCGAGGATCGGTCCGTCGGGCGGCGTGACCTTGAGAAAGGGTTCCAGATTTTGAGCGAGCGTCGGTTCGTAGTCGAAGGGGAACCCGTTCGCATCGGGCTCGAGGAAAAAGTCAAACGGGTTAAGCACCGACATCTCGGCTACGAGGTCGACCTCGATCCGCAGCTCAGACATAGGGTCCGGGAAGGTCAGGCGGGCATTCCAGTTCGAGAACGGGTCTTGCTGCCAGTGGATGAAGTGAACGCCCCCGTTGATGCGCAATGAGTGGCTCAATATGCGGGTCTGGCTGTGGGGGGCCGGTCGCAACCGGATGACGTGGGACCCATGCGAGACCGGCTTCTCGTAGCGGTAATGGGTGAGGTGGTGGAGTGCAATGTGAATGGCCATGGCGTGGTGCGGAGGCTTAATGCGCCTCGTTGTAGCGGCTGCGCCGACTCAATTTAGGCGTGCGGAACGCGAAGAAAGTATCGTAGATCCCGGAACCAACCTGGTTAATTTTAGTTTCCAGGCCATCGAGGTACTCGTGAAGCCCTTCGTCCTCAATCTCATCCACCTGCGTGAAGGCCAGGTCGGAGCAAAGCTGTCCGAGCAACTTCTCCGACGGGTTGCGGAAGCTGCCCAGCGGCGTGCCGGTAATGTGGTGTAGGGAGCTGCGCACCCCATCCAAGCAGTGGCGGACGCTGCGCGGAAAGTCGGCGTCGAGCAGCAAGAACTCGATAATCCCGTCGGGGCGAATTCGGCCGTGGCGCTTGCGGTACATTTCGAACGCGCTGGCGCTGCGGAGTACCGCGGCCCAGTGGATGTCATCGAGGCCGGCGGCTTCGGCGCCCAACACGGTCGGAATGTAATACTTTACGTCGAGGATGCGGGAGGTCTTGTCAGCTCGCTCAATGAGTCGGCCCATTTCAATGAAGTACCACGCCTCGTTGCGGGTCATCGTCGCGCCGGTGATCCCGCTGAAAAGGTGGCAGGCCTGCTTGACCTCGGCGTAGAAGGCCATCGAGGTCTCTTGGCCGACGGTGCCCTGCGCCGCTTGGTCCTGAAGTCGAAGGTAGAAACTATTGAGCTGCTCCCACATCTCCGACGAAATGATCTCGCGGATGGAGCGGGCGCTCTCGCGGGCCGCGCCGAGGCAGGAAAGGATGGAGTTGCCGTTGCCGGGGTCGAAGCTCAGGAACCGGATGGTATTTTCTGAGTTGGCCACCGTGCCTCGGCCCGCGAAGGCCTTGTGGTCAGCGAGGGTTTCGATCAGCGGTTGCCATCGCTGCTCCCCTCCAACCGGGTTATCGAGCATTAAGTTGAGGTTGACGTCGATGATACGGGCCACGTTCTCGGCCCGCTCGACATAGCGGCTCATCCAGTACAGCGAATCGGCGACGCGGCTCAGCATGGCTTTTTAGGGTGCGGTGTGTGGTGGGTTTTCAACGGTTCGGGTTCGTCGTCGATTGGGGGATAAGCGGCGATGCCAGCACCATCGAAGGGGGGCGTCCACCCGCGGCGGTGGAGGTGGAGGGCATCGGCGAATCGTCGGTCTCTGCTAGCACCCAGGTGTCCTTGGTGCCGCCGCCCTGCGAAGAGTTCACCACGAGAGACCCCTTGCGCAGCGCTACTCGGGTGAGGCCGCCCGGCAGCACGAAGATATCGCGGCCGTAAAGAACGTAGGGGCGCAGGTCGACATGCCGTCCCTCGAGGTTGGTCTCGCAGATCGTGGGCACCCTCGAGAGCGACAAGGTAGGCTGGGCGATGTAGTTCCGCGGGTTGGCGATCACCAATCGGCGGAACTCCTCGATTTGCTCGCGCGACGCGTGGGGCCCAATGAGCATGCCGTAGCCGCCAGACTCGTTGGCGGCCTTAACCACCAGCTCGCCCAGGTGCTCCAGTACGTAACGTTGATCCTGCTCCTCCGAGCAAATGTAAGTCGGAACGTTGGGGATAATCGCCTCCTCGCCGAGGTAATATCGGATCACTCGGGGGATGTAGGCGTAGACCGCCTTGTCGTCGGCCACGCCGGTGCCGGGCGCGTTGGCTAGGGCGACGTTACCCGCCTTGTAGACCTCCATGAGGCCTGGGACTCCCAGCATTGAGTCGGTACGAAATGCCCTCGGGTCGAGGAAGTCGTCGTCGATGCGCCGGTAAATTACGTCTACGCGCTCGAAGCCACTGGTTGTGCGCATCCAGACAAACCCCTCGTGGACCACCAAGTCACTGCCCTCGACGAGTTCTACGCCCATTTGCTGAGCCAGAAAGGAGTGCTCGAAGTAGGCCGAGTTGTAGCGCCCCGGAGTAAGAACCACCACCCGAGGTTGGGTCCCGCCGTCGGGCGTGATAAACTCGAGCATGTCGCGCAGGCGTGCCGCGTAATTTGAGACAGGTCGAATACGCGCGCCCGAGAAGACCTCAGGGAAAAGGCTCTTCATCAGGCGCCGGTTCTCAATCACGTAGGAGACGCCCGACGGGCAGCGGATGTTGTCCTCGAGAACCAAGATCTGGCCGGTCTGATCTCGCACCAAGTCAGTGCCCGTGACGTGGCACCAGATGCCCTGAGGCGGCTTGAGGCCCACGCACTGCTGCCGGAAGCCCGTGGAGGACGCGATGACCTCCCTCGGAATAATCCCATCCTTCAGGATCTTTTGGTCGTGGTAGAGGTCGTCGAGGAAGAGGTTGAGGGCGAGAATGCGCTGCTGGAGACCCTTTTCGAGGCGGTTCCACTCGGTGCCCGAGACGATGCGCGGGATGAGGTCGAAGGGAAGGGTCTTTTCGACACCGCGGTTGTCGCTGTAGACGTTGAACGTAATACCGGCCTCCATCAGCGCTCGCTCGGCTGCCTTCTGACGCATTTTTAGTTCGCCGGGCGGCAGCCCCTCGATCTCGCGGGCCAGCAGGCGGGAAGCGGGATGGGGTTCTCCGGACGACGAGATCATCTCATCGTAAAAATCCCCCCGTTCGTATCGGGAAAAGTTCATGTCATCAGGCTCAACGCGGGTTGGGTGCTCGCTTGCTGAAGAGTGAAAGCATAGGTCATGCCATCAGATTTTCCGCCAACAGGTGAGGTAAAATGGAGGGAAGCCACGCGGATATATTTGGCGAAGACACCCAATTTTACACGCAATCCGGGGGTTCCGGGCCCTCGGAAGCTGAAAGACAACCTCTTTCCCTCTCCTCCTGGGGTTCCGTCGTCGAACTGCCTTTAAATAGCCACCCTGCCCAGAACCATCATACAACCCGGCCACGGCAAGACCCTTCCCAGTGATCTAGGAAGTCTGAGTCGGCCGGTGGCTGTCCCAGAAATTAGGAAATTGGGATCAGTCAACGATTCTTGAAAATTTAGGCTCGGGTTCAATGGGACCGGAGTATTCCTCGCAGCAAATCCTCTGCTCAAACGTCCGGATGAGCGCCCGCGTTTCGTCCTTCTTCCAGATGGGGCCGAATCCGTCCGGGGCCCACCAGACTCGATAAGAATTCCCTCGAGCCATCGACAAGCCCAAGGCCCGCTCACGCTCCGCTGTCCTTCAAATAATCGCAAAACCTTCGCCGCGGCCACCCCCGACGATGCCAGGAATTGGTTTACGCACCGCGGCTACACCTTCGTTTAGAACGCTCTCATATGATTTTAGAGTAAATATTACTTACACTAAAATTTTAATTATGACAGCCTCATTCAACAGCGATTGTTTCTTAATAGAGCTATGAAATTTCATTCCAGACCCTTAATTGCCTCCCACCCGGTCTACTACTTGCCTCCCGTGAGGAGTTTATTGGGACTCATCGCCACCTTGATTGTCGCCTTCGGCCCCATTTTCTCGGCGGTCGCACAACAAGCTCAAACCATTTCCTGGAAAGCGCCGGCCCTGAAAACGGTACTGGTGTGGGGAAAGACCTACCCGTTGACGGCGACCTCTAGCAGCGGATTGCCCGTGACCTTCTCTGTGCGCAGCGGGCCCGCCACAGTCACAGGAGGCCAACTCGTGGCGACGAACCTCGGAATGATCACCGTGGTGGCGGAGCAATTGGGCGATGCCACCCACGCCCCGGCCCGGGTGGAGCGCCGTTTCAACCACCCTCGTCATACTCCTGAGAAGGAATCGGCTTGGCCCCAGCAAGGACGGGGAAACATCGTAGACATCGCCGTGTCCGGGAGTCGGGCTTATGTGGCTGAGGACAGTCTTGGTATGCAGGTGTTGGATGTGAGCCAGACCAACCGGGCGGTTGTTTTGGCAACATGGAAAGGCGAAGACAACGACTTTTATGGTATCGAGGCTTCTGGAAACACGGTGTTCATTTCCGACCCAAATGGCATTAAGATTCTGGACGTCTCGGACCTCGCCAACATCCGGCAGGTTGGGACCTATGACGATGCCGGCGGATATAACAACATCAAGATTTCCGGCACGAAACTGCTCGTCTGGTCCTCTCCGTCGGTGATTCTTGACATCAGCGATCCGACGAAACCCATCCAGGTAGGCGAATACGATTTCGCGGCTCCCAGTACCGTTCAGAATGATCGCGTCTACACCGTCACACCCTCCTCTCGGGGACTGATGGTCCTGGACATCCGGACGCCCGAATCGATCCGGGAGTTGGGCAAGGTCGAGATGCTGAGTGTTGGCAAGGTCTCCGACATCGCCATCGAAGGCACCACCGCCCATGTGGTCGGACAAATGGGTTATTCCATGGTGGATGTCACAGACCCGGCAAAGCCAAGGGAAACGGCCTTCTTTCCAACGCCCCACGCCATCATCTATGTCGGGGTCCAAGGATCCCGCGTCGTCGTGAGCGGTTCCGACCTGTGCCGAGTGCTCGATGTATCAAACCCGTTGAGCATTCGGGAGATCTGGCAGGGCCGGTGGCGCGGTTGGTCCGATGGAATAACCACGGCGGATGGGAAAGCATTCCTCCGTAACGCAGGATCGCTGGCGGTGCTGGATCTGAAGGGTTCCGAAGCCGTTCGGGTATTTTCGCAGACGCCTTTAAGTGGGTCTGCCAGCGGCCTTGGGATGCTAGGGGGGCGAATCTGGCTGGCCGATGGGGCGGGCGGCCTCAAGACTTTTGAACAGGGAGGCTCGCAGTCGGTAGAAGCGTCGCCATCGTCACTAGTCTATCCCTCGACCATGGATCGTTTCGGAGACCGGATGGTGGTCGTCGGGAAAGACGCTCAATCGCATTCGGGTCTGGACATTGTTTCAGTGACCAACGGCCTGCCTACAGGGGTCGTAGGTACCTGGAGGGCGGACCACGCTCCGGGGTTGGCCCGGCGTGTCGTCATCGTGAACGATCTTGCCTACGTCGTTGGCGAGGAATTGAACATCTACAACATCAGCGACCTAAAGACTCCAAAGTGGGTTGGGAAAGTTGCAACACGCAGGTTTGATGCGAGGGACGAATGGGGTCTGCAGGTGGTGGGGGACGCGGTGTACTTCTCCGACATCGGGGGTGTATACCGGCTGGATTCCAAAATGCCCACCCGCGCCCAAGAGCGGGTTCTCGATGGCATCGGATTGGATGATGCGCGGTTCAAAGTCTCTCCGGACGGTCAGCGGCTCTACCGTCTGATCGGAGAGACGTTTGACGTCTGGGACATCCAAAATGCCAACAGTCCTCAGCTGCTGGGGAGCGCTTCCGTGGGAAATCCTTGGTTTACCCAGTTGGAAGTCGATGGCAACACAGCATGGCTGAAGGATTACTCTTCAGTCCAGGGCCTGGATTTCTCCAATCTCGCTGCGATCAAGATGCTTACCCCAATCACCCACCCATTGGGACTGGGGCTGTACGGGATGACCGTGAAGGAGGGAACACTCTACTTGTCGACCTATTTGGGAGTTCAGCTCCTCGATGTCCGGAATCCGGCCGAACCCAAGCCTTTGAGCGAGGAGTTCAAGACTTCTGTTTTCTGGGGGGACAAGATCCTCGTGCGGGGTGCCACGGCATTCCACATCAATGGCGACAGGAACTTGTCCATCCTCGATGTGTCCGACCCGAAGAGCATACGCCAACAAAAGGAATATAAGGCCGGAGTAGTGACGGACTTTGACGTTTCTGGAAACCGCATCGCACTCGCCTCCGAAACGGGAGGGCTGATCCTTCTTGAAAAGGCGCCCAATGGCGATCTGGTGTTCCAAGGGACGGCCCGTTCGAGTGGCGAGCCTCAACGGGTCCGCGTGATCGGGAACAAGGCCTTTGTGGCGGAGCGGGGCGCGGGCGTCAGGATCATCAGCCTCGAGGACCCGACCCAGCCGAAGGAGATCGGCTGGGTGGACACCCCGAGTTCTCCCAATGATCTCAGCGTCGAGGGCAACCTGCTCTATGTGGCGACCCAACTCTCGGGTCTCCAGATCTTCGATATCAGTGAAACGACCCGACCCGTTCATGTGGGAAAACAAGGCGCACCGGTGGTCGATGGTGATCCCCGGGAGGCCGATTCCCTCCAGATAGTCGGCAAGACAGCCTACGTGTCCTACGGCAATTGGGGATTGCGTATCTCGGATATCAGCGATCCGACGCAACCGACAGAAAAGGGTTTAATCTACGGCGTGCTTGGTCGTTTTGAGGTGGTTGGCGACCTCGCGGTCGTGACTTTAAGATTCTGGGGTCCCAATTACGGCGGATTTATTTTGACAGTCTATGATGTCAGCGATCCTACGAATCCCTTCATTTTGGCTGACGACACGCCCAGTGAGAACATTCGGGGGGGGTCTAAGACCAAGGACATCAAGGTCGTTGGGGACCGGATCTACGTTGCCAGCGAATTGGATGGAGTCCGCACCTACCGTCTCCGTATCAATGAAAAACAACTTCAGACGCTGACCGAAGTCCCCAACTCTTTGGCGTTCGCCAGCGCCGTCGATGCGAGCCGAGGGATGACCAGCGACCAATGGGTCTTGCCCGGATTGAACAGCGGCCAAGTGCCTACGTACAGCATGACCCGCGGTTCAGCGCGGATCGAAGGTGGCCGATTGGTGCTCGAAGGGACGGGCGAGGCGGTGATCAATGTGAAGGCTTCCGGGAATCAACAGTTCCAGCCGGTTGATGACAACTACTGGGTCCCTATCGAACCGTTGCCGCTTCTGACGGTGACCGGGTCGGGGGATGTTCTGACCTTCAACCAGTCCAGCCCAGGCTTCGTGCTGCAACGTTCGCCCAGCCTGAAGTCACCCGACTGGAAGGACGTCTTGGGCGACTGGCCCGTCGAGGTACCGGCCTCGGGTAGCGTCGAGTACTTCCGAGCGTATCGAGCTCAACCGCCAATGTGGTCGGAGTGAGGCAGTAGCGCTGCTGAGCGGAGCGGTCGCAGCTCTGAGGGTACAGGCTGTCGACCGCTACAAAGTTATGCGCGGCGAAATCCCCGTGCAAGCCACTGGAGTGGACGTCGATTCGAAGGTCAACGTCTTCATTCGCCCGGAGGTCCGGCCCTGTGAGAAGCGAGTGCTTCTCTTTTAGCCCGTTACCATCGCCAACTTGCAGGGATCCCAGCCCCTGGGCGTAACCCGTCACATCCAAGCTCAAACCAACCCAAAACTGTTAAGAATCATCGGTTGGACTCTACTCTATAAAAAATATATTCATTGAACTTTTTATTCAATCCCAATAGAGCAACGATCTTTTTTGACGTAAACAAACGTAAACACATCGAGCGCCAAATTTTATGAACAATGCCAAAGCTTTCCTGCGCCTAGCGGCCTCAGTCCTGCTGGCCGCAACTTACGCCAGCCACGCTCAGGACCGCCAAACTCCAATCGACATCAACACCGCCACCGTGACTTTAGGGCAAGCCGTCACGCGCGGAACCGCTACCTACACCAAGGCCGACCTTTCGGTAGTGAACACTTATAACCCCGCCGGAACTCTCAAGAAGGAGTGGACCACCGTCCGAGCCAACATGCCAGCCAACGCCGGCGTCCTCACCCTGGACGGGACGACCTGGGACTTGCTTCAGTTTCACTTCCACACACCCTCCGAGCACTCCTTCGGTTCCCTGCGCGCTCCGATGGAAGTTCACTTTGTTCATAAAGACCGGGCCAAAAATGTCGGCGACCCCGATTCGCTTCTCGTTGTCGGGGCCTGGATCGTTCGCGGGGCCGCCAATCCGGAGTTGGAGAAAATTTTTTCGAACCTTCCCGCCCCCGGCGCCACGGTCAACGTGAGCGGGTTCGACCTTTCCAAGGTTCTGCCCGCCTCCTTTGGCGGAGCTCAATACAAATCCTTTGCCTACCCGGGTTCGCTCACAGCGCCCACGGCCCTCCCCAACAGCACGGTCCAGCAGCAACTCGATTCGGATATCATGCCCGAAATCGTGAAATGGGTTGTTCTCTCCGAAGTGGTGGAAATGTCCGACGCGCAGATTCAGAAATTTCGGGCGCTTTATTCAGAGGCCGAGGGCAATTCCCGTCCGAGGCAGCCGATCGCAGGGCGGCGCATCGACACCGATTTGACCGCGGCTCAATTTTCTTCCTTCGATTCCTCTTTCCGGTTCCAAGTTCTGCCCCGAACGGAAATCGCTAGAGCACAGCGCCTCGACCAACAGAATTTGACCACCGGCTTGTTGCGCCTAGACCACCAGAACTTGACCACTGGCTTGTCATATAAACTAGAAATTTCACACGGCCTGGATGTCTGGGTCTCTTTCGGTAATCCCTTCACCGCCGAAAGCCCTTCTGCCACCCAATACATCGACGCCACCGATGCAGTCAGCTTCTTCCGGCTGGGATCCGGCCCGGAAAACCCTTAATTATTTAATTCTGTAATTAAAAGTCTCGGGTGAAGTTTTTTGTCACGTAGGCTCACTTTGATAGTATCCAGGTCCGGCAGCCGCCGGACCTGGTCGACGGTCCAAGTCGGTGGTAGGAATTCGAGTCAATCAAAGATTCTTTCTCAGCAACGTTTCGGAATTCACGGAAATTTGCCGGCTTAGAATCCGCGTTTTTGCACGATCCTCGGATCGGTTTTCTTCCAAGATAAGCGCCAGCGTTTCTTCTTTATTCCAGATGAGGCCGAGTGCGTTCCGGGCCAACCAGACTTGATAAGAATTCGTTTGGGCAACCGACAAGCTTAGGCCGGATCGATGGTGCGTTGAGATTATCGCCTCAGTGGTTTTCAAACCGGCAAGTTTTATCGGTTTTAACACCGTCACTGACACGCGCTCAGGGCGTTTGGCTGGCAACTGGAAAGGCTCCGAGGTGGGGACCGATCTCTGCAGCGGTCCGTGTCTACTAAGCGTCACCTCCAGTATCACCTCCAGTATCACCTCCAGTGTCATCGCTCGGCATTATCGTTCGGCCGTCAAGCCACCACCCTCTTTTCCACTGGAAACAGCGAGGAAACTTTGTCGATGGATGAAGAAAGGGTGTTTCGTTCTCATCTTGATTCTCAATTCCTTCGGCAGGTTGCCAGCTGAAGATCAGACGACGGTGGTGGCAAGTTCACTAATACCTACCTCCGCGTCTCCGCGCCTCCGCGTGAACCAACCCCAGCCATCAGCTTCAACGAATCCATCGTCGAAGACGCTCCAAGGTGCGATCTTAGGCCTTCGTTCGATCCATCAAAGAGTTTTTAACAAAAAGCGGGATTGAGGATGACACACAGTTTCATCGCCCAATCCCGCCTGAATAACAGTTACTCAACTGTGAAACACTAAGCAATTAATCGGTCATGGCAGCAACTGACCACGGATCTCTCCACTGCCACAGGCAGGCGTGTGAATAGTGGTGCCATCACTCACTCTTCACTCGAAAGAATCTATTAAATCCAGCTAAGGGAATTTTCGCGCTGCGCTCTGCAGTTGTTTTTAAGTCTACCCACGCATCGGTCAAACTCGATTTACCTTGAATGATGAATGGGGCGGTCCCCCCTGACCAGTTGAGCACCATATCATCAGCTGTTAAACTTGGTGCGGTGAAGGCGATTGGGGAAACAAGTCCAGAAGTGATTCGAATATTATCAAATCCCAAAAGTTCATTCCACCAACTGGAACCGGCATCGATTTTAATAACAAGTTCGGTTGCGTTGGTAGGGATATTATAGATGAAATCGGCAAAGTTTCTTGTTAAACGACGCTGACTGCCATCCATACGATCTGCCAACCAAGGTTGCCTTCCATTTTCGACACCATGAAAACTAGCCAAGGTGACTGGCGCACTTGCGGCACCATTGGGGCGAACGGTAATATTTAGAAAATCGTTGTCATCATTTTCAAAATCAATCTGGGCTCCAGCTAAGGCGATCGTCAGACGCACATCTTTTTTGCCCGCTACATTTATGGGTCGAAGAATGACTGAACGCGGGGGTGCCCCGTTATCATAAGGAAACTTGTTCATGCCAGCTCCGCCAAAAAATCCAGTTCCCTCGAAACCAATCAAGGCGCCTCCTCCATAAAAAGCCCCCGGCGGATTATCGGTAGGACCGTTGAGTAAAACAATGAGCGGCTCTTTGGTTTCTGTATCCGCACCTGTGGCAATATAGCCTGTCGCCTTGGCTTGACCAGTGAGTTGCACCGCCGAAGACCCACCTGCGGCACCCAAAAGTTCCCAGTAACCGGAATCCAAAGCATCGTCAGGAATTTCCGCAGCCGGCGGGATTCCGACAGACAATTCAAAGTCACCCGATCCACCCGAATTATAAGAGCGCACCTCAAAGTTATAGGTGCCTGCTGTAGCAAAACTCATGTTTGCATAAACAATTGTATGTCCGTGAGCTCCGGGATCATCAATGACCGTATCCGCAAAGGTGAATCCGTTTTTGTCGCTATCAATTTGGAACCTCGCGCCGTCATCAGAACCGAGAGCGAAACGGTAGGTTCCTGGTTTGCTGACCGACAGTTTACCTTCGATACGAAGCCCCCAATTTCCGGTGTAACCGCCCGGAACAGGATGGTTTTCTTCCCAATTTCCAACAGAAACATCTTGGATATCCAAAGAGGTCAGCAACTCTGTGGTCATGCTATGCGCCTTTGTACCAGCGATCATGTCATCCACATCACTCAGACGCACAACAGTCGGCGGAACGGTGCGATTTACCGTCGCTAATAGAGTCGAGCCTTCGGGAATGAAACGTCCAGCTACAGCAAAGTTATGTGAGCCGGTGAATCCGGTGAATGAACCGGTCTTACCCCCAGCAGCAGGATGGCCAGGAGCCCCAATGTTCACTTGGCCAGGCGTGAAAGTGGCATCGCTGCCAATACTACCGACAATTAAATCGTCATAGTCAGCTGACGCGTTCATGGCGATAACGGGTTTCTTAATTAAAGCATATCGACTTCCGTCACCGCCTGCATGAATGAATAAGTCGGCATCACCTTCAATTTGCGTGTCCGTTTTCGACGGGTCATCGTCGATCACTGTATAACCCTTTGAACGAAGACGATCTGCTAAACCGCCAATGGCAGCCTCATTATTAGAGACCATTACGATGGCGTTAGGTTTATTATTTAACAACCAAGCTACGCTCGAATCCCAAAGTTTCAGAAGATCTTCGTTCACAGTGGCGATATCGCTGTTAGATCGCCAACAGAACATCATACGTCGTGCCGGAATATTAGGAATTCCGACGAACGAAACATCAAAATTATGTCCGAAATAAATTGGGCCGCGTTGTCCTGAAGCACTGGCGAGGGGTTGATCTCCAAAAATCCGACTGAGTTCCCAGACGTCCCCACCCACCACGGTATAACGGGCAGGAGTTGCTTTAGATCCATCGGTGTTAAATCCTTCTTGATAAATTAGTTCTTGAGCAAAACCAGAAAGTGGCAGTGCTAAGATGGCAGTTACAAAGGCCCTCTTTAAGATCGATTTTTTAAATCGGGAGGGAGAGGGAGAATTGATGGTGTCCATTGGAGCTTAGTTTGAGATTTTTAAAGATGAAACGGCGGAGCGTTTGAGGGGGAGGGGATCTCTAGTAATTTCTTCCCTCGATGGTTTCTTGTCGATGACATTTTTAGGTTTTTCGACACACAAATATTGCCAAAATGTTTGTTGCCGGAGAGGGGCTTGGACTGAGGGCCGGCCTCATCCTCGGGCCCGACCGCGACCCACTGAAGGCGCGCGACACCGCTGACTTGCGTGCCCGGGGTGGAGTTAACACAGGCTTAACAACGGCCCAACCCATCCGTAACCTACGATCGAGCAAGGTGGTGGGTATGTTTCCCAGGAAAATTCTATCAATACCCCTCTTCGCGGCCTCTGCGACCTTGGCGTTCGGCCAGTTCGCCGGATTCGTCAACAAGGGCCTAGTGGGCGTCGGCCGTGTGCCGGCCGCCACCTTCGACAAGGCCGGCGACGGTCGGCAGGACACCCTCGGCGGCTTCTCTGCAATGGCCATCGACACTAATTCGCTGGTCTACACCGCCGGCCGGATCTCTGGCCGCATCGTGGGCCTGCCGGATCGCGGATTCGGCGATGGTGCCACCGACTTCCGTCCCCGCCTCGAGATGTACGACTTCGTCATCTCGCCTTACTACGGCGAAAGTCCGGTCGCTCAGGAACAAATCACCTTCACCAACACCGCCACGGTCTTGTTCAGCTACGGCAGCGAGGGTCTTCCCTACACAGGATTCGATGCCGCCAACACCAACGCCCCAGTGGTGCCCCAGTCCCCTGCCGGTTCCATCGGTGGCGGCCGGCGGTCGCTGGACGCAGAGGGTCTGGTGCTGACCGCTGACGGTGGCTATTGGGTGAGCGACGAATACGGCCCGGCGATGTTCCGCTTCAATTCCGAGGCTCGACTGATGGAGACAATCCTTCCCCCGGCCGCGCTGCTCCCGGCGCAAGGCTCATTCCCAGGCCGGCTCAACTTCACCGGAAACTCCGTCCCGACCTCCGGACGTCGCAACAACCGCGGTCTCGAGGGACTCTCCCTGACCCCCGATGGCAAGCGCTTGGTGGCGTTCCTCCAGTCGCCAACCATTCAAGATGGCGGCGCCGGCGGCCTCGGTCGCAACACCCGCATCCTCCAGCTCGACGCCGACCCCGCGTCTGCCACCTACGGGAAAGTCGTCGCCGAACACGTCTACCAACTCACGCTCAACGGCAACACGACGACCAACAACCACACTCCGGTTAGCGAAGTCGTCGCGCTGAACGCCAACACCTTTCTGGTGCTGGAACGCGATGGCATCGGCCGCGGCGCGACCCCCGGCCTTTCGCCGCTTTACAAGCGAGTCGTCCTCGCCTCGACTGCGACTGCGTCGAATATAGCCGGCACCGCCTACGACCTCGAGCGGGGTGCGCCGGGCCAGATATCACTGCCCAACACCGGCACCACGCTGCCCGAAGGGATCACTCCGGTCGCCCGTCAGGACTTTGTCGACCTGCTCGATGCCACGCAGCTCGCGAAGTTCGGGTTGAACACCAGCACGAACCAGGATGTGAACTCGCTGAGCGAGAAGTGGGAGGCGATCTCGTTAATCCCGCTCAAGGATCCCGCAAATCCGGATGACTACCTGATGCTCTTGGGCAACGACAACGACTTCAAGTCGGACGTCGTCTACCACAATGGCGTCCCAGTCGGAACCAACGCGGTTCAAGTGGACATTATGCTCCTCGCCTACCGCGTGACGCTGCCCGGCGTAAGCACCGTCCGCGCTGCCAACGCCGCCCCGACGATTGCCATCAGCCTGCCGTCCGGCAACTCCTACGCCCAGGGTGCCCTGCCCTTCACCGCCACCGTGGCCGACACCGACGGCATCGTGGTCAAGGTCGAGTTCTTCGAGGACGGTGTGAAGCTGGGTGAAGACACCGCCTTCCCCTGGGTCTGGAACTTTAATCCCACGGTCGGTACGCACACCTACCGCGTCGTAGCCACCGACAACAGCGGCGCCGTCTCCGAGGCGATCCGCAGCATCAACGTCACCGCCGGCAACATCGCGCCCACGGTTGCGATCACCGCGCCGACAGCCAACACCACCGCGCCGGCACCTTACACCATCGCATTCCGGGTCTCCTCAGGCGACATCGACGGCTCAGTCCGCTCGGTCGACTATTTCGCCGGTGCTGCCAAGCTCGGCACCTCGACCAACGCGCCGTTCAGCTTCAGCTTGGCCAATGCTCCGGTCGGCGCCCACGTCCTGACCGCGGTGGCCACCGACAACCTCGGGCTCACCTCCACCAGCGCCCCGGTCAACCTCACCGTCACCCGTGCCATCGGCGGCGCGCTCACCTTCCAGGTGCTCCACGCCTCAGACTTCGAGGCCGGTATCGCCGCCCTGGACGACGCCCCGCGGTTTTCGTCGGTGTTGAATGCGCTCAAGTCCGCGTATCCCTCCGCCACGCTAGTTCTCGCCAGCGGCGACAACTACATACCCGGCCCGTTCTTCACCGCGAGCGCAGATCCCGCCGCCCCCTTCAACGGGATTAAAGGCCGCGCCGACATCACCATCCTCAACGCCCTCGGCATCAACGCCTCCTGCTTCGGCAACCATGAGTTCGACGACAACACAGCCCAGGTGCGCAGTCTCATCCTCCCGGACACCGCTGCCGGCTACGCGGGCACAGCGTTCCCCTACCTCAGCGCGAACCTAAACTTCGCTACCGACAGCAGCATGGCCAGTCTCGTCACCGCCGATGCCCAGGAGGTTTCCGCGATGAAGAACAAAGTCGCCAAGAGCGCAATCATCACCATCGGCGGACAGAAGATCGGTCTGGTCGGCGGCACGGTCACCGAGCTCCGATCGATCTCCTCCCCCGGAAACATCGGCGTCTCCCAGAACCTCCTCGCCGACATCCAGGCGGCGGTCGACGGCCTGCTCGCCCTCGGTGTGAACAAGGTGATCGTCATGACCCACCTCCAGCAGTTCTCCCGTGAGTTCGAACTCGCCCGCCAGTTGCGCGACGTTGACATCATCGTTGCCGGCGGTTCCCACAGCGTGTTCGCCAAGCCTTCCGATCGCCTGCGGCCTGAGGACTTTGTCGCAAGCTCCTACCCGAGCCAGTTTACCTCTGCCACCGGCGAGCCGGTCTACGTGGTGAACACCGGTTCCAGCTACCGTTATGTCGGCCGCCTGATCGCCAGCTTTGACGAGGCCGGCCGTCTCACCGGTTTCGACAACCGCAGCGGCGCCTACGCCACAGACATCCAGGGCGTGCTCGACACCGGCAACGTGGCCCCGTCCTCGAACGTCGTCGACGTCGTCACTCGCTTGGCCAACATCGTGGACGGCAAGGACGGCAACCGCTTTGGACGCACCTCGGTGTACTTGAACGGCATCCGGAATAGTGTTCGCACCGAGGAGACAAACCTCGGAGACCTGACCGCCGACGCCAACCTCTGGCGCGCACGCCAGACCGATCCCAACACCGTGATCTCCCTCAAGAACGGCGGTGGCATCCGTGATTCCATCGGCGCGGTCTCGTCCTCCGGCGGCTTTGTCTCCCTAACCCCGCCTCCTGCCAACCCGCGCGTCGGCAAGCAGGCCGGGGAAGTTAGCCAGCTCGACATCGAGAACAGCCTCCGGTTTAACAACACACTGTCGCTTGTCACCCTCACGGCGCAGCAGCTGCGCGACACCATGGAGTGGGCGGTTGCCGGCAGCGGCACCCCGGGACAGTTCCCGCAGGTTTCAGGCATCAGCTTCAGCTTCGTGCCGACCAACGCTCCAATGACGTACGTGCGCGACACCAACGGCGTCCCCACCTCGATCAGCCTCCCTGGTGAACGCCTTCGCAACCTCGTCGTGATCCGCGCCGACGACAGCCAGGACGTGGTCGTCGAGAACGGCCAGGTGGTGGGCGATACAAACCGCACCTTCCGCATCGTGACGCTGAACTTCATGGCGGCCGGCGGCGACAGCTACTTACCGCTCACCCGGGGAACCAACCGGATAGACCTGGTCCCGACCGGCACCACCGTCCTATTCAACACCGACGGCGGTGAACAGAAGGCTCTGGCCGACTACCTCCGCGCGGTCGAGGTGTTCCGCGAGGCCGACACCGTGGCTGCGGACGACCTCCGCATCCAGAACCTCTCCCGCCGTGGCGACATGGTGCTGGCCCCGATGGTTCGACGAATCGAAGGACCGAGCCCGGCGACCCGCTTGACCTTCAGGTCACTGCCCGGACGGATCTACGCCGCGGAATCCAAGGAGTCGCTCGACGGCACCTGGGTCCGACTCCCCGTCACCACCCAAGGAACCGGAACCCTCCGCGAACTCCTCGACAACCGCACCCCCAACGACCAGCGCTACTACCGCATCGTTGTGGTGCAGTGATCCTGGCGGAGTGTCAAAAAGCACACTCCTAACTAATCACTCCTTACGGATCAGTTTAACAGAGGGAGGGCCGTTGTTGGCCCTCCCTCCTTCCCAACCGGACCGGTAGATTTCCCGCATCCGACTCTCCAGTCAGTGAGTCACCCGCTTGCAGCAGGACTGATGCGTTTGGCTCGGGCCAAGGCATAGAGAGAGCAGCCCGGAGCGGCTCGAAGAACGCATCGGGATCACGTCGATGGTCTAGGTCACCGCGACAAAGACCCTGGCACGTGCCGCCGAG
>Ga0209598_10000885_pt1 | contig 24371 bp, 19 predicted proteins | sample M_140807_EF_Meta_FD_187317 | JGI IMG/M metagenome (GOLD analysis project Ga0209598, IMG submission 187317) | Freshwater microbial communities from Lake Montjoie, Canada to study carbon cycling - M_140807_EF_MetaG (SPAdes) (version 2) | ecosystem: Environmental > Aquatic > Freshwater > Lake...
CTGCGGCGAGCCGGTCACCATCGTATTTCCGAGCGGCCGCGGATTGCGCGCCGGCCAGACGCGCATGACTTACTTCGGGATTCCGGTCGGAATGGTCACCTCCGTCGTGGTGGCGGGAGGACAGGTGGAGGTGGCCGCGCAATTCAATCCGGGGTTCGAGTTCCTTCGCTCCGCCGGATCGCGCTTCGTTGTCGTCGAACCGGAAGTTTCGCTGCAAGGCATCAGCGGACTCGAAACGCTCATCACCGGCGTGGTCATCGAATGCGAACCGGGCCACGGTGGTTCGCTCGAGACGAAATTCACCGGCAGCGTGCCCAAATCCGATGACACCGCCGCGGCGGTCACAGCTGACGAGACGTCTTTCCGCATGCGGCTCGAATCGGAGCAGACTCAACCGCTCGATCGAGGTGCCCCTGTCACTTACCGCGGTGTCAAAGTCGGCCGCGTGCGCGAGCAGGCGCTCACGCCGGAGGGCAAGCCCTACATCGAGATTGCCGTTGATCGGGCGAAAAGCAGTCTGCTCAAGACGAGTTCAAGGTTTTGGAGCGTGTCCGCGTCCTCGGTGAGCATGGGACCCGGCGGGATCAAAGTGGATGTCTCCGGTCTCGACACTTTGATCCAGGGCGCGGTGGCCTTCGATGATTTCGGCGTGGCGGGCGAACCTCTGGCCGACGGAGAGACGACCGTGTTGCTCGCCTCCGAAGCGCTGGCCAAGGCCTGCAGCGCGCCTTTCACCATCACCTTCCCGCGGGGACGCGGGCTGCGCGCGGGGCAGACGCGTTTGACGCGGCTTGGTATTCCGGTGGGAATGGTGACAGACCTCGCCGTGGTCGACGACAAGGTGCGGGTCACCGCACAACTTGATCCGGGTTTCGATTTTCTGCGCACTCCGGGATCCAAGTTCGCCTTGGTCGAACCGGAAGTTTCCCTCAAAGGCGTAAGCGGACTCGAAACGCTGGTCACCGGCGTGGTCATTGAGTGTGAACCCGGCCGTGGTTCCGGTTTGGGAACCACTTTTACCGGACGTGTGCCCAGGGACGAGGAGGACCCGGCGACTGCGCAGAGCCGCAAGGGGCGATATTTTCGCCTGGTCTCACGCGCCACGTCGACCAGCAAGGGTGCACCCGTCCTTTATCGGGATTTGCAGGTCGGCACGGTGCTCGACAAAGTTCTTTCCGAAGACGGCAAAGAGGTCGAATTGACCGTCGGTCTGGAACCGCAGCACGCGCACCTTGTGCGCGAAAACTCCGTTTTCTGGGACGAGCGCGGATTACGCGGATCAATCGGTTTCATTAATATCAACATCCACACCGCCATCCCGCTGCCTGTCATCGGTGGAGGCGCGGTCGCCTTTGCCACCCCCGACGAGACCGCCCCGGCTGCTGCATCGGGCACAGTCTTCAACCTCTACGACAAACCGCAGAAAGAGTGGCGCAAGTGGAAAGACCCGGCCGTCCGTTGAGGACCCGGGATCAGGCGTAGGGCAGGAAAGAGGTGTGCACCTCGGGAGGGACGTCGATCATCTTGTAGTCGCCCGAAGCAACAAAGAGCAGACTTTGTTGTCCCTTTCCGAGAAGTTGTTTCTGCGAGTCGTAGATTTCGTGTTCGAGCGTGACAAATTTCCGGTTGTAGCTGCCGATGCGGATGCGAACGCTCACCGTCTCGAATTCGCGCGTCTCGCGCACGAACTTGTGCTCGAACGAGCGCGTGAGGATGTAAAACGGCGTGTCCTTGAGGTTGAATTTCGGCATCACCCGGTTGAAGAACAACTCGCGCGTTTTGCCGACCCACATGGCATACATGCCGAAGTAAACGTTGCCCACCGAGTTGGTATCGGCGTAGGTCGCAACGAAAGAGTGGACGAACCACTTGCCCTCGAAGTGTCCGCCCAGAGGATGCTGCACCGCTTCGACGATCGACTTGGCAGTGGCGGCCAGCGTGGTCGGTGCCTCGGCCGCGGCGCGCGATCCGTGCAACTCGGCGGCCGCCATCGATGGCGCGGCCAGTGGTGAAACATCCCCGGCCGGTGCGCCGAGTTGGTCGGCGTCGCTGACAAAATCCTCGCCGGACGTCGGCTTGGCTAGCGTCCAGATCACGTAGCCGAGCGGCAGCATCGATGCGATGATCATGAACGCCGGGTAACCGAGAAAGTAGCCGAAGGCGAAAATGACCACGGCGAGACTGCCGATGCAGAACATCTTCACCTGCGGGATTCGGTTGGCCGGCGTGTTGACATAGCAGCGGGCCAACGCGAGCGCAGAGTAACCCACGAAGAACGTGGCGTAGAAAATCATGAAATACTCCAACTCGAGCCCGAGGGCCGCGCCGGCCAGGGCAACTATGCCGCAGACGAGGAAAAGCGGGATGGGTGAGGTGACGAGAGATATCGGGACCAATGCGAAGATGGCGTTGACGCTCGTCCGCACGTTCGACTGCAGGAACCAGCGGAGCGCGATGTATCCGCTGTCCAGAGTGGTCAGCACGCAACCGCAGAGGAAAACGCAGTAGGCACCGAAGATCCACGGATGAGCTGCGGCGTTGGCGTGGAGGAGGCGCATGATGGTGTCGTGTCCGTAGACATATCCCCCAAGTCCGCTGTGCAGAAACTCCGCGCTTCCGACGCCGAGTGCCCAAAGGGCCAGCATGCCGTGGAAGACGAGCAGGAGGAAAAATTCCAACGCACCGACCAGATAGGCTGCGGCGACCGAGACACGCTCGCGGTGCATCTGGATGGCACGCTGCCACTGCTGCAGGTCGAGCCAGGGTCCGAGGAGGAAGCCGACGATGATCGGCACGGCGTAGCCCCAGAAATTCCAGTCATTGGTCGGAAGGTTTTCGACCACGACCGGTGGCAGTCCGCTGGAAATGCGCGACGGAGCGGACCACAGTATGCCGATGGTGCCGGCCAGGATGAGAAAGATGACCCCATGGCTCCACTTGATCCGCCGGATGTTGAACTCTTCACCGAAAAGAATGCCCGCCGCGAGAATGACCAGCAGGATGAGCGGCAGGTAAAGGACCTCGGGCGCAAGTCCGAGCGGCATCCATCCGTAGCGGATCAACGCGAAAACGGTCAGCGTGATGGCGAGAAGCTGATAGAGGAAAAAGACGAGACGGAATGGCCGCGACCACGAGGTGAAAAATTTTCCCAGTGATTCCGAACCGCCCTGCTGTCGCCGCGCCAGATGGTGGGTGATGAACCCGAAGACGACGAGGCCGAGACAGTTGGGAATGGCGAAGCTGAGCAGTCCGAACAACCCGAATTGCGTGGTGAACTGGACTGAAAAAAACAGCCCCAGTCCCCACATCCAAGAGAGGCTGACACTGTTTCCCCAGAGGAGGGTGTTGAACCAGCGGGGGGGTTGGAGTTCGGAAGCCGGCATAGACTGGATATTGGAGAGGACAGCCTAGCACAGGGTCCCCGGCTTGCCCAACTTTCGCTCCGTCCTAGTAGCTGTGCGGAGCCAGTTTCACCTTTCCGCGGAAGATGTAGTAAATGCTCACGGTGTAGGCGAGGACAACGGGCACGCCGAGAATGGCGATGATCAGCATGATCGTCTGTGTTTTCGGCGTCGACGCGGCGTTGTGGATAGTGAGGCTGTTCTCCGGGTTGGGCATGGAGAGAACCATGTTGGGGTAGACGGTCAGACCGAAGAGTGTCATGAGCAGGATCATGGCGCCGCATGACGAGAGAAACGCGGCGAATTCGTTGCCCTTGTGGTTCTGCCGAGGGATGTTCATCACGACGAGAACATTCAGGGCGAAAACGATGAGGAGCCAGGGCCGCGTGCGCACCGTCTCGATGATATGCGGCGCATAGACCAGCGTGGCCACGTTGAGAACGAAGTAGAAAAAGAGGAAAATGCCGATGGTGCGGTTGACCCAGCGGTGCAAGCGGGCCTGCAGCTCGCCCTCGGTTTTCATCACGAGGTAGATCGACCCGTGCATGGTGAAGAGTGCAATGGTGGTGACGCCGAGGAGCAGTGCGTAGGGATTGAGCAGGTGGAAAAAGCCGCCGGTGTAATTGCCGCGCACATCGAGCGGGATGCCCTGCAAGATGTTGCCCATGGCCACACCGATGAGGAGGCTGGAAACAATGCTGCCGAGGGAAAACCCGATATCCCACATGGTGCGCCACCATTTCCATTCTTCCTTGCTGCGGAACTCGATGGCCACCGCGCGGAAAATGAGGGCGGCAAGCAGCGCCATGAATGCGAGGTAAAATCCGGAGAAGACCGTGGCGTAGACCATGGGGAACGCGGCGAAGAGCGCGCCGCCGCCGGTCACCAACCACACTTCGTTGCCATCCCAGACCGGACCGATCGCATTGAGGAAGACCCGGCGGTCCTCGTCTTTTTTGACAAAGAGATGCAGCGTACCCACCCCGAGATCGAAACCATCGAGCATGGCGTAGCCCGTGAAGAGCACGCCGACCAAGATGAACCAGATGGTGTTGAGGTCCATGGCGCGATCAACCGGCGGCGCGGGCTTGGCCCTTACGCCGCTCCATCAGGGCAATCCACCCAGGCGGCATTTCCTCGCTGTCCTCCTCGTGGTCCGGACCGCGTTGGATTTTTCGCGTCAGCAAATAGAGGAACACCGCGAAAAGCAGCGCGTAAATGAAGGTGAACATGATGAGGGAAGCCAGCACGTGATTGGCCGTGACCACTTCGCTCAAACCCTGCGAGGTGCGCATGAGGTTGTAAACAATCCACGGTTGGCGTCCCATTTCCGCGGTGAACCACCCGGCTTGGTTGGCGATCTGCGGACCGAGCACGGAAAGAATGAGAACGAGGTAAAAGGCGCGGATGAGCGGGTTGTCCGCATTGAAGAGCCATCCGCGCCACCAGAGAAAGATGCCGAGCCACGCGATACCGATCAGTGCCATGCCGATGGCAATCATCAAGTGGTAAAGTTGGAACACCGGTTGCACCGCCGGCCAATCCTCCTCGGGAAAAGCGTCGAGCCCTTTGACCACCGTGTTGGTCGATCCGCCGACCAGGTAGCTGAGCATGCCGGGCATCTGCAATCCGACCGTCTCCCTCTTTTCCATGTCGACATAGCCGGCGATCATCATGGGGACGTTGGCCTGAGTTTTGAAAACGCCTTCCATCGCGGCGAGCTTGGCCGGTTGGTTTTTGGTCACGCCGTCGGCGGACTTGGCCCCGGTGGCGAGTTGCAGGAGCGAAGCGACCGCCGCGACGCAAAGCCCGATCTTCAGCGAGGACGCGGCGAATTCCTTGTGGCGTCCGCGCAGGAGGTAAAACGCGCTGATGCTGATGACGAGAAACGCCCCGGCTTGCCAGCAACCAACGAGGGTGTGGGAGAGGCGGTCCATGGAGGACGGATTGAAGACCATGGCCCAGAAATCGTGGATGACCGCTCGGGAATGCAGGATCTGGTCCGCATCCGGCACGAAGCCGGGCGGCATGAGTTGACCATTGCATTCGATATTGAAACCAGCTGGCGTCTGCATCCACGAGTTGGCCACCACGATCCATACCGCGCTGAAATGCGCGCCGAGACATACCATGACCGTGGCAAAGAAATGCATCTTTGGTCCGACTTTGTTCCATCCGAAAAGAAGGATGGCGAGAAAGCCTGACTCGAGGAAAAAAGCAAAGATGCCTTCGGCGGCCAGTGCGCTGCCGAAGACATCACCGACGAAGCGCGAGTAGGCGGCCCAGTTCGTGCCGAATTCGAATTCCATGACGATGCCCGAGGCCACGCCGATGGCGAAGGTCAGCCCGAAAATCCGCGTCCAGTAGCGCGCCATGTTGTGGTAGCGCACATGTCCCGTCTTGAGCCACATGGCTTCCATGATGACGAGGATCACGCCGAGACCGATGCTCAGCGGAGGGTAGAGATAGTGGAACGCGATGGTGAACGCGAATTGGATCCTCGAGAGGATTTCAACATCCATGAGCGCGCAAAGGCTAGGCCAAGGAGCTGGGCGGGGGAAGTTTCATTCGCCCCTGCGGCTGCCGGCCGCAAAAGCAGAAGCGACGTTCCCGCGGCTTCCGCATTTTTCCGGACATGGATCAGTCCGCCGGCACAAGCCGCACGACTTTTCCCGGTTCGTCGTAAACGACGTAGAGAAATCCGTCGTCGAACGCGCGCACGTCACGGATCCGTCCGCTGTCTGGCAGCAGAATTTCCTGTTTCGTCACCGCGGTTTCGCTCAGCTCCATGCGAACGAGGCGCTTCGAGGCCAGACCCCCGGCGAACAAGTTGCCTCGCCAACGGGAAAATTTGTCACCCCGATAAAGTTCGAGTCCCGATGCGGCGATGACCGGCGTCCATTGCACCACGGGATCCTCCATTCCGGGCGCCGATCTTTTGTCGGTGATTGCCGTGCCGCTGTAATTGATGCCGTAGGTGACGACGGGCCAGCCGTAGTTGGCGCCTTTTCGGATGAGGTTCAATTCGTCTCCACCGCGCGGTCCGTGTTCGGTTTCCCACAGGCGGTCTCCTGCCGCATCGTAAACAAGCCCCTGCGGATTTCTGACGCCAAGCGCCCAGATGGAAGGCATCGCCTCTTTGCGTCCGAAAAACGGGTTGTCCTCCGGCACGCGCCCATCGTCGTGCAGGCGGTGGATTTTGCCCGTCACGCTGGCCAGACTTTGTGCCAGGTTCTCCGGAGACGTCGGACCACCGCGGTCGCCGATGGAAAAGAACAGATGCCCGTGTCCGTCGAAGGCCAAACGCGAGCCGAAATGGATTCCCTTGTCCGTGGCTTGATCCGCCGGCGGATCGAATATGGTCTGCTTGTCCGTCAGTTTGTGACCCTCGAGTCTGGCCCGCATCACCGAGGTGAGTGCGCCTTTCCCGCAGGGTTTGGAGTAGGTGAGGTAGATCCAGCCGTTGTCCCGGTATTGCGGATGCAGCTTGATATCCAGCAGGCCGCCCTGCCCCTGGGCAAAAACTTCCGGGACGCCATCGACGGGCGTGATCTTTCCGTCTTCGCCGATGCGCAGCAGTCGCCCGCGGCGTTCGGTGACAAGAAAATCGCCGTTGGGCAACTTTGCCACGGACCAGGGATGATCGAGTCCATCTGCCACGGTCTCGATGGTGAAACGATGGGCGGAAGATGTGAAAACATCCGATGCCGTGCACGCGGCGACCATGGCGAGGAAGGCGGCTGCGGCTTGTTTCATGGCGCGGAAATTTCCACCAACCCAGCGGCTCCGTCGAAGCCAAAAACGGCACGCTTGTTGCCAAGCGGTGGTTTTTGCGGCGCGTTGTTTTTCCAAGGAGCGCCGGCCACGTTGGGATGTTCGCGGTCTGCGGCGCTCATCATCCACTGCGCTCCCGCGCCGGCCAAAGATGCCGACGATGCGTTGCCGGTCGGAGGTTGGCCTGGCGTCGTCACGCGACCGAAGGGGTTGAGGACTTGTCCGCGGTTGGTAATCGCCGTGTTCATGACATAAACACGGAGGGCGTTTTTATCCCGGGGTTCGGCCAACTGCAAATAGGCACGCGGCATCAACTCTGCGACGAGGTATTTCCCGGAGCGTTCCTCGATTTCCAGATACGCCGCGCATTCGGTGACGATGCGCCCGCCCCGGCCCTCTTCGTATTCCAGCACCTGACCGGGAAAGAGCGGCGGAAGCAGACCGTTGTGGTCGGAAGGATAGTTGAGCACCGCCGCGCCCATGCGCCGGATTTTGGCCAAAGCGTCGGCGCTTTCCGCACGGAGATTGATTCCGGGCACCACGCCTGCGGCCATCAAGGCAAGGATCGCCACCACCGCGATCGTGACGAGCAATTCGATCAAGGTGAAGGCCGCGCGCACGAAACCAATCTTCCTGCAGGAGGTGTCTTTGCCAAGCAGCGGCCGCGCGCGAAGTTTTTCTTCGGGATCGATGAAAGGTTTCGGCGAGACCCGCGAAACTTGGTGGCTCAAAAAAACCGAGGACGCAGGGATAAATCCCGGCGTCCTCGGACCTGTGGTCGCCGGACTGCCGCGGCGACTCGGCTTGTCTCTGCCGCGCTAAGTGCGGAATCCCATGGGGAATGGCGTGACCGCCGGCTGGGCCGGACGATTGATGCACTGCGGGTCGTTGCAGATCCCGTAGAGAGTCAAAGAGTGGCGTTTCACCGTGAATCCGGCGGGTGCCAACTGGTCGATGCCCGAGGTGCAGGCTTCGACTTCGTAGACCTTCTGGCAGTGCTCGCAGAGGAAATGGTGGTGGTGTTGCGGGTGCTTCCGCTCGTAATGAGGCGGGGCTCCCGGAATTTCGACCACCTCGACAGCCCCCATATCCATAAGGATGCGTAGGGCTCGGTAAACGGTGGCAATACCCAAACCGGGAGATAGGGATCGGGCGACTGTCCATATTTCTGCTGGAGTCATGGGGCGTCCGGCGTCTTCCAGCGTCTTCTGGACGGCGGACCTTTGTCTTGTGGCGTAGTTCATATTTGTTGGTGCCGCGGCGAGTGAGGCACCCCGGCAACGGCAAGCTGTGAGCGGTCGAGACAATTTGCAAACTTTTTCTTGCAATGTGACATTTCAGTCATACCCTCTGATAATATGGAATTAATTTGCTAATCATATGAAGATCATATTGTTAGCCGCGCTCATTTGCCTGCTCGGCTCGTCATTTTCCGCCTTCTCCGGGGCGAGTCGACCGCTGCGTATTGTTACCTCGTTTTACCCGCTTTATGTCGCCGCGCTCAACGTCACCGGGGGCATCGAGGGTGCGGAGGTGCACAATCTGGCCAAGCCCCATGTCGGATGCCTGCACGACTACCAGCTGACCACGGCGGACGCGCGCAAACTGTCCGAGGCTGACCTGTTCCTCGCCAATGGTGCCGGGATGGAAACCTTCCTCGAAAAGATCCGCGGGCAGAATCCCGCTTTGAAAATTGTCGAGACGAGCGTCGGCATCCCTTTGCTCGACGGTAACCCGCACGTTTGGGTGAGTCCGGACGGAGCGCGCCGCCAAGTCGACAATGTCGCCGCGGCGCTCGCTTCGGCCGATCCCGCCAATGCCGAAAGTTACGCAGACAACGCTGCGGCCTACATCGCGAAACTCGCTTCGCTCGAAGCGCGCATGAAGTCTGTGCTCGCGCCCTTCGCCGGAACCCCGGTCGTCGCGCTGCACGATGTGTTGCCTTACTTTGCCCGAGACTTCCGCCTCGATATCGTGGGCGTGATCGAGCGCGAGTCCGGGCACGAACCGGGAGCGAGGCAACTGGCCGACACGGTGGATCTGGTCCGGGCAAAAAAAGTGAAGGTCATCCTCGCTGAGCCGCAATATTCCGACCGTGCGGCCCACACCATCGCGCGCGAAACGGGAGCCGCGGTTTACCTCTTCGACCCCGTGGCAACCGGTCCTTCCGATCCTACCGTGGCGCGCGATGCCTATCTGGACGCCATGGAGAAAAATCTCCGGATGCTGGAAACCGCTTTCCGGCGATAGGATGCCCCGCATGCAACTTCCGCCCGACCACGCTCCCGTGCACCACGGCATCGCCCCGCACCGCTGCGGGGAGTGCTGCACGACCATGAAAGGCGTGGGTGTCCGCTACAATGGCGCCCCCGTCCTCGAAGATATCGACCTTCATCTGCATTGCGGCGAACTCACCGCGGTGATCGGCGAAAACGGCGCGGGCAAAACGACTTTGGTCAAGTGCCTGCTCGGTGAAATTTCCCACGGCGGCGAAGTCCACTTTCTCGATGCCGCGCACCGCCGCCCCGACAGCCCGGTCATCGGCTACGTGCCGCAGCACAGTAGTTTCGACAAGAGTGCACCCGTCAGTGTCCTCGATCTTTTCGCCGCGTCGCTGGCCGGACGGCCCGCCTGTCTCGGTGTTTCGCGTTCCGTGCGCGATGCGGCCCTCGAAGGACTGCGACGCACCGGTGCCGGAGAACTCATCGACCGGCGGGTGGGCACGCTCTCCGGCGGCGAGTTGCAGCGTGTGTTGCTCGGACTCGCCCTCACGCCGGTGCCGAACATCCTGGTGCTCGACGAACCGATGTCGGGTGTCGACCACAGCGGGCGAGAGCAGTTCTACGAACTGCTTTCGCGTCTGCGCCGCGAATATGACTTCGCCGTGCTGCTTGTTTCGCACGATCTCGCCACGCTGGCGCGTTTTGCCGACCGCATGGTTTTCCTCGATCATCGCATCGTCTGCGAAGGTACGCCGGCCGAGGTGCTGCGCGACACGCGCGTGCGCGAGGCTTTCAGTCTCCATTCGCTGACATGATCGAAATACTCCTCGCTCCCTGGCATAATGCCCTTGCCTCGTTGCCCTTCGAGTGGGCGCGTTTCGGTTTCATGCGCCTCGCGCTGCTCGCCGTGCTTCTGGTTTCGCCGCTGCTCGGCGCGCTGGGCACCGTGGTGGTGGCCAACCGTATGGCGTTCTTCTCCGAGGCGATCGGGCATGCTGCGTTCACTGGTATCGCCTTGGGCGTGCTCCTCGGACTTTCCGACCCGCTGTGGTCGATGCTCGGTTTCGCGCTGCTCCTCACGCTGGCCATCGCCTGGTTCCGGCGCCGCGGCGGACTGTCCTCCGATACGGCCATCGGCTTGGTCATGGCTTTCACCGTTTCGCTCGGCATCGTCATTCTGTCGCGGGGAGGGGACTTTGCCCGCTACACCAATTTTCTCATCGGCGACATGCTCGCCATCACGGCGAGCGATGTTGCCTGGCTGGCTCTGCTTGCCGTCGCCGTTTGCGCGCTGCTTTTCTTTTTCTTCAACCGTCTTTTGCTCGCCGCGTTGAGTCCGGCCATCGCGCGCAGTCGCGCGAAACACGCCGGCGCGGCGGAGTTGGTCTTCGCTTGCCTCCTTGCCGTGGTCGTGACTTGCGCTTTGCCCTGGATCGGCATTCTCGTCATCAACGCGCTCCTCATTTTGCCCGCCGCCGCCGCGCGCAATCTCGCCCGTAACACCGCGCAGTTCTTCGTTTGGTCGGTTGCAATCTCCCTGGTCGCGGGAATCACCGGACTTTTCGCTTCTTTCTACGCCTCGACTGCCACCGGCGCGACGATCGTGCTCGCCGCCATGGCCGTCTACTTGCTCACCCTTCTGCGGAGGAGTGCATCGTGAAAACCCCGGTCATCGCACTCCACGGCTTCCTCGGGCGGGCGAGCGATTGGAACAATGTCCGCGCCGCATCGCGTGCGGATGTGGTTTGGACCTGCCCCGATCTCTTCACCCGCGGCGCCTCCTCGTTCGCGCCGCCGGATGTCGGCGCCCCGTGCTGGCTGGCCGGGTATTCCTTCGGTGCGAGGCTTGCACTGCATTGGATGCAGGATCAACCGGACCGATGGCTCGGTGCCCTCCTTGTCTCGGCCAATCCGGGCAATTTCCAATCCGACGACGAACGCACGGCGCGGCGTATGGCGGACGATGTGTGGGGCGGCAATTTCCGCCAGTTGCCTTGGGATGGGCTTTTGTCTCGCTGGAACGCGCAGCCGGTTTTCGGGCCGGGCCCATCCCTGCCGCGCAAAGAAGAGGACTTCGACCGCGGGAAACTCGCTGCGGGCATGGAGGAGTATTCCGCCGGCGCGCAGTTCACCGATCCGCTGCGTCTGCCGCCACGGTTGGTCTGGTTGGCCGGCGCGCGGGACGAGAAGTTCTGCGCTCTGCTCGACGATATGCGAAACGCAGGGTTTCCCGGAACCTTCCTGCGTGTTGACGGCTCCGGCCACCGTCTGCTGCAAGAGGCGCCGGATGCGGTTGCTGCTGCGCTGGACAATCTGGTTGCTTGATTCCGGGGCGGAGGAAAGAGGACGCTTCTGACGATGACCAAGCTCATCTACGCTGCCAGCCCGCAATCGGCGGATATGCTCCACGCCACCGGGTTCCAGGCGCCCGACCCGTTCGTTTTTCTCCGGCACCGGGGCAAAAGCACGATCGTGCTCAACGATCTCGAGATCGATCGCGGGCGTCGCGAAGCCGGAGTCGACGAGGTTGTTTCCGCTTCGGACCTCGGGCGAGAATTCGGCAGCACCTCACCTGCCATTATCGCGGCGGGGCTGATGCACCGGCGCAAAATCCGCCAAGTGGAAGTGCCGGCCGATTTCCCGCTCGGCTTTGCCCGTTTGCTGGAAAAAGCGGGAGTTAAGGTGTTTCCGGTCGAAGGGCATTTCTGGCCGGAGCGGGAGACCAAAACCAAGCGCGAGCTGGAAGAAATCCGCAAGGCCGTGCGCCTCGCGGCCATCGGCATTTCGCACGCCGTTGGGGTCTTGCGCTCAGCCAAGACCACCCGTTCCGGTGCGCTGAAGTGGAACGGAAAAATCCTGACCAGCGAAATGGTCCGCGCCGAAGCCGATGCCGCCGTGTTGCGTGCGGGTGGCATCCCTGAGGGCGCGATCGTGTCCGGCGGCCGGCAAGCCTGCGATCCGCACGAGCGCGGACACGGACCGCTCCGCGCGCACGAGCTGATCATCCTCGATTTTTTCCCGCGCGATGCACGCAGCGGATTTTTCGGCGACCTGACCCGCACCGTGGTGAGAGGGCGCGCGAGCGACGCACAGCGGCGATTGTGGGAGACGGTGGGCGCAGCGCAAAGGCTGGCCATCCGCTCGATCAAACCGCGGGTCAAAGGCGCGGCCGTGCACAAATGCGTGCAGGATTTTTTCGCGGACCGCGGTTATCAGACCGCAAAGAAGCGCGGACGCTGGACCGGATTTTTCCACGGAACGGGGCACGGCCTCGGTCTCGATCTGCACGAGGAACCGCGCATCTCGGCCACCGTTTTCCGTCCCGGGCAAGTCTTCACCATCGAACCCGGCCTTTATTATCCGGGAATCGGCGGCGCGCGGCATGAAGACGTTGTCGTGGTGACCGGCTCGGGCTGCCGCCTGCTCTCGAAACTCGCTGTGCCTCTGGAAATCTGATTTTTTTTGAACGCGAAAGCCCGTTATTTGTCTCTCTGCCTGAACCATGAGCACGTCTACCTACCTTATTTTGATCGGTGTCCCGCTGGCGCTGGGCCTCTACGCGCAGATGCGCGTGTCCGGCGCCTTCGGCAAATACAAGAAAGTCGCGGCCACCTCCGGCGTGACCGGCGCGCAGGCGGCGCGGGAAATCCTCAACGCCGCGCAGATTCACGACGTCGAAGTGCGCGAGATCAACGGCATGCTCGGTGATCATTACGACCCGTCGAAAAAACGTCTCTGCCTCTCGACGGACGTTTTCCACTCGCCCAGCGTGGCTGCGCTCGGCATCGCCGCGCACGAATGCGGCCATGCCATCCAGCACGCGAGTGCTTACGCCCCGCTCAAATGGCGCATGGCCATCGTGCCAGTCACGCAGTTTTCCTCGCAGATTCTTCCGCTGGTCATCATCGGCGGCTTCATGTTTCACATTTCCGGTCTCATTACGCTCGGTATCCTGTGCTACGCCGTCCTTGCCGTATTCCAACTCATCACGCTGCCCGTCGAGTTCGATGCCTCGAAGCGGGCCAAGGTCATCCTGCAGCAGATGGGCATGATCCAGCCGGGCGGCGAGGCCGCCGGGGTCAACAGCGTGCTCAACGCCGCCGCGCTCACCTATGTCGCGGCCTTTGTCGCCGCACTGGGCAATCTGGCCTACCTCATGATGGCCCGGCGTCATGACTAGACGCGTGTCCGCCTCACCGGCGGTCGCGTTGACCATCGCGGGTTCGGACTGTTCCTGCGGCGCTGGAGTTCAGGCGGATCTCAAAACTTTTTCCGCGTTCGGCGTCTACGGTTTGTCCGCCGTCACTTGCGTGGTGTCGGAAGTTCCCGGCCGGGTCGAACACGTGCAGGCTGTGAAGCCCGAGGTGCTGCGCTCGCAGATCCGGCTCCTCTTCGAATCCTATCCCGTTGCCGCGGTGAAAACAGGGATGCTTTACTCCCGCCAGTTGCTGCGCGTCGTTGCGGAAGAATTGGCCGATCGCTTGGGGATGTTCCATCTCGTGGTCGATCCGGTCATGGTGGCGAGCAGCGGTGACCCCCTGCTGAAAAAAGATGCCGTCCGCGCCTACGAGCAGGAACTTTTGCCTCTGGCCGATGTCATCACGCCGAATCTCGATGAGGCCGCCGTGCTGCTCGGACGCCGCGTGACCAACCGTCGTGCCATGGACCAAGCGGCGGAGGAACTGCGCGCCAAATACGGGGCCGCCGTCCTGCTCAAGGGCGGACACCTGCGCGGCAGCAAGGCGGTTGATGTTCTTTGCGATCGGCACGGAACGCGCGAATTCGTGCTGCCCTACCTGCGCGGTCGTGAAACGCACGGCAGCGGATGCACCCTGTCGGCGGCCATCGCCGCAGGCTTGGCCCGCGGCCGTCCGCTCTCCGCCTCCGTTGGGGCAGCCAAGCAATTCCTTCACAGCGGCATCGCGCGGCAGTTCGCCTGGCACCGCGGCAAGACGCGGACCGCGGCGGTCCGCCACGCGTGACCGTTCTCGTCGTCGGCGCCGGCGGGCGCGAGCACGCCTTCGCATGGAAGCTTGCGCAATCGCCGCGCGTGAAGCGCATCCTCTGCGCGCCCGGCAATGCCGGCACCGCCGCGCTGGCCGAAAACTTTCCGGTCAAAGCTACCGACCTCTCCGGCATCGTTGCCCTCGCGCAGCGCGAGAAAGCCGATCTCGTCGTTGTCGGTCCCGACGACCCGTTGGCCGCAGGCCTGGTCGACCGCCTGCAGAACGCGGGAATCAGGGCGTTCGGACCCACGGCATCCGCCGCCCGGTTCGAGTCCTCGAAAAGTTTCGCCAAGGATTTCATGCGCCGCCATGGCATTCCGACCGCGGCTTCGGAGAAATTCTCGGATTTCGGCGCGGCATGCGATCACGTGCGGGAACAAAAATATCCCCTCGTCATCAAGGCGGACGGGCTTGCTCTTGGCAAGGGTGTGACCATCGCGGAGGATTTTCCCGCCGCCGAGCGAGCGCTGCGCGAAGCGCTGGTCGACAAAATCTTCGGCACGGCCGGCAATACCGTCGTCGTCGAGGAATTCCTCCCGGGACGCGAATGCTCGGTGCACGCTCTGGTCGACGGAAAGTCGTGGTTGCTCTTTCCCGATGCGCGCGACCACAAGCGCGCGCTCGACGGCGACCGCGGACCCAACACCGGGGGAATGGGGACGCTGAGTCCGTCCGGACGTGTTGATGGCGTTCTGCGCGCGCGCATTGAAAAGGAAATTCTCGAGCCGTTCGTGCTCGGATTGAAAGCCGACGGCATCGACTTTCGCGGCATGCTTTTTCCCGGGCTCATGCTCACGCCGGACGGACCGAAGGTGCTCGAGTTCAACGCGCGCTTTGGTGATCCGGAGACACAGGTGTTGCTTCCGCGCTTGAAAAGCGATCTGGTCGATCTGCTCGAGGCAACGATCGACGGTTGCTTGCCTGCCGTGCGCGTCGAATGGGATCCGCGCGCCGCCTGTTGCGTGGTCATGGCCTCCGGAGGATATCCGGGCGATTACCGCACCGGATTTCCCATCGCGGGAGTCGATCACTGCGGAGGGACGGTTTTCCACGCCGGAACCAAGCGGGAAGGGGATAAAGTCCTCACCGCAGGCGGACGCGTCCTTGGGGTGATGTCATTGGGCACGACGCCTGCCGAGGCGATCCGGTCGGCCTACGGGGCTGTCGCGCGGATTCGCTTTGAAAATGCGGCGTGGAGAACCGACATTGGTCGTCCCGATCCTGAATGAAACGATTTTTATTGCCTGTTCTTCTCGCGCCCCTGCTGGCGCACGGGCAGGAGCCATCGCCGTCGCCCGCCCCGGCCCACGCAGACCAGGCGATGGATCCGTATAAGCGGCTCGAGTTGCTCGATGCGGCGCAGATCAAACTGGCCACGGACACCATCCGTGCAAAACACGCCGAGGCTGCCGCGCTGGACGACACCGGAATGGCCCGCGCAACCTTGCGCGGTTTGCTCGAGGGACTTCACCCGGGCGCCGAGCTGACCGGCAGTGAAACGACGGAGTCCGGACAGTCGCCTTTCCGCGCCGAAATCCTCGACAGGCGCACGGGCTATGTGCGTCTCGGCTCGATCAGCACCGAGAATATCGCGCAACTGGATGCCGCCTTGCAGGATTTCACGGCCAAAAAAGTGGCGGGCCTCATTCTTGATCTGCGCGCCACGCCCGCCTCGGAAGATTTTGCCCTGGCTGCCGCGGTGTGCGAACGCTTCGTTCCGGAGGGCACGGCTTTGTTCTCGCTCGTGCGGCCCGCGGAAAAGCAGGAGAAAGTTTTTACTTCGTCGCGCGCGGCCGCATTCCAAGGGGTTATCGTCGTGCTGGCCGATGGAGACACGGCCGGTGCGGCCGAAGCGATCGCCGCTGCCCTGCGCCGTCATGCACGCGCCATGGTGGTCGGCGCCAACACCAGTGGTCGTGCCGTGGAATTCGCCATGCTGCCGCTCGGCGGGGGAAACCATCTCCGCTATGCGGTGGCCGAGGCGCGTGTCGCCGGGTTGCCCGAGATTTATCCGCGCGGCATCGAACCTGATCTCGAGGTGGTGCAGTCGCCCGAAGACAAAAAAACCATCCTCGCCGGCGCGCTGGACAAAGGAATCTCGGGCTACGTTTTCGAGAACGAGCGCGCGCGGATGAACGAAGCTGCCCTTGTCGCTGGAACCAATCCGGAGGTCGATGCGGAGGAAACAGGAACCTTGATTCTTGACCGTCCGCTGCAACGCGCGGTCGACCTGGTCACCGCGATCCAACTCTTCCGCAAGCGCGACTGATTCCGGAGAGAAACCGCTGGTGCGCGATGTCTTCATCGAGACTTCGACGGCAAACTCTCTCGCTGAACCGGAGCTTGTCCTGGTCGGCCCATAGGCAAACGGCGCGATTCATCCGAGCAATCGTCCGAAAAGTTTCCCTCTCGAGCATGACTACCGGCCGAGCAGGCCTCGTAGCAGGCTTCCGGCCGCTTCCACGGCGGTTGCAGGAATTTCCGTCGCGGTTTCCACCGCCTGCGTGGCCGGAGCCACGGCCAGCGCGGCGACCACGCGCGACGTCAGGTCCTCGACGGGCGCTTCCGGTGTGCCTCCCACTTTCACCGGTGCCCACAAGTAGCCGTCTTTTTCCGTTCGGAAGAGCAAGGGCATGAAGGCGACGAGCCACGGACGCCCCTCGCGTATCAGTCCCAATTCCAAATCCGCGGAGAGATGGTCCTTAGCAAACGCACCCGAACCACGAAGGGCCAAGCCCTTTGGCGAAACAGCGGAAAGCCCTTCGATGAGCACCGCGCCGCGCGTATCGCGGATAAAATCGAATTGCACCGTCTCCCACGCCACGGTGGAGTAATCCTCGCCGGTAAAAATACTGGCCAACTTGACCAACGTCGGGAGGTTGCGCACCTCGGCACCCTCCATTTGCATTTTTCCGGTGATCACGCCGGACGCCAAGCGCGCGTTGCCGCGGCTCTTTCCCTGGAAGTGCCTCATCGCGGACGGCGGCAAAACGAGTTCCATGCTGATGCCCTGCCACCGGAATTCGCCGGACCACTCTCCGTTGCTTGAACTGGTCCAACCGGAGAGGGTCCCGCCTTTCGACTCGGTGACAGAAAAATCGGCGATGCGCGTTTCCTTCCCGGAGTGCTCGCCCGAAATATTTTCGATGCGGAACTCCGGCCAACGCGGCAACACGAGCGTTCCTCCGCGAGCGGAAAACGACCACCTGCTGGCCGCGAAATTACCGCGCACGGCGCTTTCCGCAATGCGCCAGTGTGCAGAATCTTCGTGACGGAAGGAGAATGCTCCGACGGCCATTTCGACCACGGGCATGGACTTTCCCGATCCGCCGCTCGTCGCGTTTCCTTCGCCCGGCAGGCCCGCAGCCGGCGATGGCGCATCGCGCCAGACAAGATCCGCCACCGCCGCCTCGATGCGCAAAGGTTCCCCGCCCGGGTTGTCCAAACGCTCCAGGCCGATCGGCAGGCGCACTTCTTTGATTTCCAGTGAAGCGAAAGGCATCCTGTCGCCCGATATGCGGCAATGTCTCGTACTCAGGACACCGTCTCGGTAACGCACTCCCTCCATTTCGACCTTCGCCCCGAAGCGCTGCGAAAGTTCGCCTGCCAACTTCCGTTGCAGCCACCAATTCAGGATGTCCTCGCGCAGCAGATAGGCCGCGCCACCGAGTCCCGCCGCCATGGCGGCAAGAACAAGAAGAATGCGGACCGCTTTCACCAACATCATAAGAACACCGCTGCAGGGCATTGGCCAGCGTGCACCGCGCTTTTGCGCTGTGCAACAGGGCGCCATGCGGTTCTATTGATGCGTCGTGAAACCCTCCGCATTTCTGGTCGCCATCCTGCTCTGCGTGGCGTCCTGTTCCCCCCGACAAAAACCGCAACCGCCGGAGTTTGTTGTCCCGGTCATGGCTCCGGTCCAGAAAGACGTTCCCGTCGTCCGCGAATGGGTCGGCCTCACCTACGGTATGGTCAATGCCGACATCCTTGCGCAGGTCTCGGGCTATCTCCTATCCCAGCATTACGTCGACGGATCTCTCGTCAAAAAAGGCCAGCTGCTTTTCCAGATCGACCCTCGTCCCTTCAAGGCCGCGTTCGACCAGGCCGTCGGGGAATTGGAGAAAGCCAAGGCGGCGCTCATCCGCGACGAAGCCAATGCCAAGCGCGCCGTCGATCTGCTCAAGAAAAACGTCATCAGCCGCGAGCAATACGACGACCAGATCCAGGCGTTCGAATCGAGCAAAGCCGCCGTCGCCGCGGCGGAGGCCAGTGTTGAACAGGCGCGGCTCAACCTCGAGTTCACCAGCATCACCGCTCCCGTCGAGGGGCTCGCCGGCATCGCCAAAGCGCAGGTCGGCAATCTCATCGGACCGTCATCCGGCACGCTCACCACCGTGACCATGGTTGATCCGATCAAAGCGAAATTTTTCATCAGCGAGAATGAATACCTCACATACGTGAAGCCCTACTTCGGCGACCCTCAAGATCTGGTCAAAGTCGCGCAGCGCGGCGGACTCGGGCTGCAAATTCTGCTCAGCGACAATACCATATACCCGCATCCCGGACGCCTCCTCGCCATCAACAACCAGGTCTCGCAAAACACCGGTTCGCTTCAGGTCGAGGCGGAGTTTCCCAATCCCGGAAACATTCTTCGCGCTGGGCAGTTCGCGCGCGTGCGCGGCGTTACGCGTTGGGAAAAGGACGCGTTGCTCGTCCCGCAGCGCGCCATCAACGACCTGCAGGGCAACGCGCAGATAGCCGTGATCGGCGCCGACGGCAAAGTCGATCTCCGCATCGTCGAAACCGGGGCGTCCTTCGCCTCGATGCAGGTTGTGAGCAAAGGCCTCTCGCCCGGCGAAAATGTCGTCGTCGAGGGCATGCAGAAACTCCGCCAGGACATGGTGGTGAAAACGCAGCCTTGGCAAATGCCGCCCGGATTTGCCGAGGATCCGACGCTGCCCGCCCCGGTCCGACCCGGGGACACAAAATTGAACCAGCTTCCGCCCGAGGCCGCGCTGGAAGGCGCTCCTGCACCGGAAGTTCCGGTCGTGCCCGCGGAAACCGGGACGCCGGCTGCCGCATCCACACCAGCTCCGGAATCCGCCGCTTCCCCCGCCGCTCCGGCCAACTAGCGCCGGCAACTTTTCATGCCGCAGTTTTTCGTCAACCGGCCGATCGTGGCGATGGTCATCGCCATCATCACGGTCATCGTCGGGCTCGTCTCGATGTCCGGACTGCCCATCGCGCAATACCCGAACATTGTGCCGCCGCAGATCCAGGTCTTGGCGACCTACGTCGGCGCGGACGCGCTGACCGTCGAGCAATCCGTTGCCACGCCCATCGAGCAGCAGGTCAACGGCGTCGACAACATGGAATACATGTATTCCATCAACGCCAACAACGGCCAGATGACGCTCAATGTCTTCTTCGGCGTGCAGACCGACGCGACGACCGACCAGATCCTCACCCAGATGCGGCAAAGCCAGGCCGCCTCCCAGTTGCCCTCCGCGGTGAGCAACTACGGCGTCACCGTGCAGAAAAGCACTTCGGCCCCGCTGCTCCTCTTCGCGCTCTACTCGCCGAACGACGAATTCGACGCGACCTTCCTCGCCAACTACGCCTACATCAACGTCAACAACGAACTCGGGCGCGTCGATGGCGTCTCGCAGGTCTCCATCTTTGGCGCGGGACAATACGCCATGCGCATCTGGGTGCGCCCGGACCAGTTGGCCAAGCTCGATGTCACCACGGACGAAATCGTGCAAGCTGTCCGCGCGCAGAACCGGGTCAATCCCGCAGGCAAAATCGGCAATCCGCCCGTCCCGGCCGGGCAGGAATTCGCCAAGGCGGTCATCACCCAAGGCTATCTCAGCACCATCGAGGAGTTCGGCAACATCATCGTCCGCGCCAACCCCGACGGCTCGACGCTGCTGCTCAAGGATGTGGCCGAAATCCAACTCGGCGCCCAGAATTACAACTTGCAGGGCCGCTTCAACGGCAAGCCCTCAGCCATCATAGCCTGTTACCAGACGCCCGGCTCGAACGCGCTTAATGCCGCCAAGAATGCCAAGGAACTCATGGCGCGGCTGGCCGAAAGTTTTCCGCCGGGCCTGTCTTACACCGAGTCGCTCGACACAACCAAAGCGGTCACCGCTGGCATCGAGGAGATTGTCAAAACGCTTTTCGAAGCGCTGCTCCTCGTCATCATCGTCGTCTTCGTTTTTCTCCAGGGATGGCGCGCCACGCTCATCCCGTTGCTGGCCGTGCCGGTTTCCCTCATCGGAACGTTCGCCATTTTCCCCCTCGTCGGATTTTCCATCAACACACTCTCGCTCTTCGGTCTCGTCCTTGCCATCGGTCTCGTTGTCGACGACGCCATCGTCGTGGTCGAGGCCGTCGAGCACCACATCGAGCAGGGGATGACTCCGCGCGACGCCACGCTCCAGGCCATGCGGGAAGTATCCGGCCCGGTCGTGGCCATTGCGCTCGTTCTCTCTTCGGTCTTCATTCCGACGATCTTCATTCCGGGCATCACGGGCAGCCTCTACCAGCAGTTCGCTGTGACCATCGCCATCTCCGTCTGCATTTCGGCCTTCAATGCTCTCTCGCTTAGTCCGGCTCTCGCTTCGCTGATTCTGCGCCCGAAAGGCGAGACACGCGGTCCGCTCGGTGGATTTTACAAATGGTTCAACGGGATGTTCGGGCGGGCCACGGACAACTACGTGCGCGTCTGCGGCGCAGCCATCCGCAAAACACTCATCAGCCTCATCTTGCTCGGCGGCATGGCTGCGCTGGGTGGGTTCTTCGGCGACCGCCTGCCGCCCGGCTTCCTGCCCGAGGAGGACCAGGGGTATTTCTACGCCGGCGTGCAGTTGCCCGACGCTTCCTCGATGGAGCGCACCAGCCAGGCCTGCAAGGAGATCGAAAAGATCATTATGGACACACCCGGGGTGGAATACGTCACCACGGTCGTCGGTTTAAATCTGCTCAGCACGGTGCAGACAACCTACAACGGATTTTTCTTCGTCACACTCAAGCCGTGGGACGAGCGCACCACGCCGCAGACGCAATACAAGAACATCATGCGCCGAATCAATGCGCGCCTCTCCGTGTTGCCCGGCGGCATGGCTTTTGCTTTCTCGCCTCCCGCCATTCCCGGTGTCGGCACGTCGGGCGGCGTGAACTTTGTCCTGCAGGACCGCAGCGGAGGTTCGGTCGATTTCCTCGCACAGAACACCAGGGTGTTCATGGAGGCCGCGGCGAAGCGCCCCGAGCTCGAGCGCCTCAACACCACGTTGCTTCCGTCCGTCCCGCAGATCAAACTCGACGTCGACCGCGAGATGGCCATGACGCAGGGTGTCGCCATCGACAGCGCCTACAACACGCTGCAGACCTTCCTCGGCGGCACGATGGTCAACTATTTCAACCGCTTCGGTCTCCAGTGGCAGGTCTACGTGCAGGCCGCCGGAGAGTTCCGCACTGCCATCGAGAAAGCCGGTCAGTTCTACGTGCGCAACAGCGAGGGGAAATCCGTCCCGCTTTCCGCGCTCATCGCGACCAAGCCTCGCTACGGTCCGGAGTTCACCATGCGTTTTAACATGTATCGCTCGGCACAGATCAACGCCAGCGCCGCGCCCGGTTACAGCGCCAACCAGGCCATGGCCGCGCTCGAGGAAGTCTTCGAACAGACCATGCCGAAAGAAATGGGCTACAACTACCTCGGCATGTCCTTTCAGGAGAAACAGGCCGCGCAGGGTGTGTCTCCTGCGATCATCTTCGCCCTCGCGCTGGTCTTTGTTTTCCTCATCCTTGCTGCGCAATACGAAAGCTGGTCGCTGCCCTTCAGCGTTCTGCTCGGCACGCCCATCGCCATCTTCGGCGCGTTCTTTGCGCTGTGGGGACGGTCGATGGACAACAACATCTACGCGCAGATCGCACTCGTCATGCTCATCGGCCTCGCCGCGAAAAATGCCATCCTCATCGTCGAGTTCTGCAAAGCCGAATACGAGGGCGGAAAAAATCTCTACGACGCCGCGCTGGCCGGCGCGCGGGTGCGCTTGCGCCCGATCCTCATGACCGCTTTCGCTTTCATCCTCGGTTGCGTTCCGCTCTGGACCGCCACCGGATCCGGTGCCATCTCGCGCCAGACCATGGGCACCGCGGTCATCGGGGGCATGCTCGCCGCCACGCTCGTTGCCATCTTCATCATTCCCGTCACCTTCTACATCGTGGAAAAATTGTCCGGTTCGAAACCCGGCGAGGGGAAGGGAACCGCGGGCGGGCCCCCGGCGCATTGAGCGGATGAGATCTGCTGCCGCTCTTGCCGGATGGATCGCGCTGACCTTCTGTGCCGCGCTCACCGGGTTCTTCATCCAGCCCGCCGGTTACTACGCATCGTTAGCCAAGCCGCCTTGGTCTCCTCCGGGGTGGGTCTTCGGTCCGGTCTGGACCTTGCTCTACTTGATGATGGCCGTTGCCGCGTGGCTCGTGTGGCGTCAAGGCGGGTGGCGCGCACAGCGCGGACCGCTCATGTTTTACCTGCTGCAACTCGCGCTCAACGCTCTATGGACACCGGTCTTCTTCGGCCTGCGCAGCCCCGGCCTGGCGCTCGCTGTCATCGTCCTCCTCGGCGCAGTTATCGTGCTGACCGGACGCGCCTTCCGTCCCGTCAGCCACGCTGCTTCATGGCTGCTTGTTCCCTATCTTGTCTGGGTTGTCTTCGCCGCGGCTCTCAACTTCTCGATCTGGAGGTTGCAGTGAGTTCGTCTCCGCGGCGTCCATCTCCATGATGCGACGCGCGCTGCGTTCGCCGAGCCAGGCACCGAAACGCACCCAGCCGGACTCCTGCGCGGCATCGGCCACGCGCGCCAGGCGCTCGTGTTCGGCCTTGAGCTGTGCCAGTTCTCCGCGGGCCTGCGAAAGTGCCGAGGCATAAGCCGCCGGATCGGCGAAAGCCGCGCCCTCGCGCAGCGCACGCAAGTGCATCGGCATTTCCAGGATGTCATTGGACGCCCCTAATCGGTCGGTGACCCTGACCATTTCTTCGGGAGAGGCCGACGACGCAAGCTGCAGTGCCGCCTGCGCGAACAGATCCTCGCGCAATCCCGAGAGGTTGTTCCAGGCGGCGCGGTGGAACATCGCGAAATTGCGGCGGGTCTCCGGCGAGGTACCCAGTTTCTCGCGCAGCGCGGCGAGCAAACGGACCTGCGCGCGCAGCAGCGCCGTCGTGCCTTGGGAGGAGTGGCTAGACCCCGGGCCGCTCCAGTGGAATTCGAGCAGCGGCTCGTCGAGCACTTCGAGTTGTCCCTGCACTCCGGCTTGGATCGCCGCGTGGTAGGCGAACGACGGAGCTCCCGTGGTCAGCGGATTGGCCACCAAGTAGGACCGCCGCGCGAAAATGTTGGCCGCGGCCAGAACAAAATCTCCCGCGCCAAGCCACTCCGGAATGCCGACCCCCTCCCGCCCGGGAGCCCACAGGCGGGCGAGTTGTGCATGGCGTTTGTCGTCCGCCTTGAGCGGAAGTCCCTGCGAGTCGACCAAGCGCATTCCCGTGACAACAATGCCGGGCTGGCGGAAACGCGATGGGTCCTCGGTCGTCGCAAGACAACGCTCCAGACGTTGCGGGGCGTAGGCGCCGCCGGCACCGAGGATGGCGATGTATTTTGAGTGATCGAGAAAATCAACGGCACGGTTGATGGCTTCCGCCACGTCCGATGTGTCCGTCTGCGCCACTTGCACCGGCACGCCGGGTACTTCGCTCTCCGTCACATTGGCGCCCGGAGTTTTGCCGTCGTCCAAGAACACGACGAGATTGGGTCGCATGGTCTGGGCCCGCAGCGTCGACAGGGCCTGACGCAGCCCGGGGTTGCGCGGGAAAAGCGGAATTACCACCGTCAGGTTGGAAGGAGTGCTCTTCATCGCCATTTTTCGGGAGTCCGCACAGGACTTCCATTCGTATCTGATGTGTT
>Ga0209598_10000886_pt1 | contig 24365 bp, 21 predicted proteins | sample M_140807_EF_Meta_FD_187317 | JGI IMG/M metagenome (GOLD analysis project Ga0209598, IMG submission 187317) | Freshwater microbial communities from Lake Montjoie, Canada to study carbon cycling - M_140807_EF_MetaG (SPAdes) (version 2) | ecosystem: Environmental > Aquatic > Freshwater > Lake...
GGTGGCGATAACGAAAGTGCTTTTGGTGGTGTACTTGTAACCAATAGCACTGTTGATGCAGCCACTGCAAATGCCATCAATGAAATATTTTTTGAAGTGATCATTGCACCAAACTATGAAGCGGCTGCACTAGAAATTTTGAAAAGTAAAAAGAATAGAATTTTATTACAACTCACTGGCAATACAACTACAATAAAAGCACCGAGCAAATCTTTACTAAATGGTGTATTAGCACAATCGCCTGATACGGGTAATTTTGAAACTTGGAACGAAGTGGGTGGCCGCAATACCACAGAAGACGAAAAAGAAAATTTAATATTCGCAAACCTCGTATGCAAACATTTAAAAAGTAATGCCATTGCACTTGTAAAAAATAAACAATTGGTGGGTAAAGGCTGTGGTCAAACTAGTCGTATAGACGCATTAAGACATGCTATCGAAAAAGCACATCAATTTAATTTTGATTTACAGGGCGCCGTACTTGCATCTGATGCCTTTTTCCCTTTTAATGATTGTGTTCAAATAGCACAAGAAGCTGGCATTGTGGCATTTATTCAACCCGGCGGATCGGTAAGAGATAAAGACAGCATCGAATACTGTGTAGAACATAAATTAGCCATGGTAATGACTGGACTTCGTCATTTCAGACATTAATAAGACGTAGCAATGACCACCAAACAAAAAGCATACATTGGACTTGGCCTTACTAGCATTATTTGGGGAACCACCTGGGTAGCTAGTAAGTATGGTATCAAACAAGGTATGCTTGCCTTTGAATTATCGGCCATCAGAAACGGGCTTGGTGGACTATTATTAATTGCATTTTTTTTAATCAAGGGACAAAAGCTGCCAACAATTAAAGAATTCAAATGGCTACTGGGTATGTCTATTTTACTTTTTGTAATTGCCAATGGTTTTTCTACTTATGCCTTAAAAGAAATTCCGAGTGGGCTTGCAGCACTTATTGCAGCCCTATATCCACTCAGTGTGGTTATCATTGAAAAAATAAAGTACAACAATACAAAAATTACATCCCTTACTTTTCAGGGCATGCTACTGGGCATTATAGGCATTGGTATTGTGTTTTATGAAAACCTGGCCGTACATAACTCTATAGGCTATTTTATTGGCGTTATAGTTTCACTGATAGCTATGTTAAGTTGGAGTTTTGGCACCATTTTTATTGCACGAAATAAAATGGATATGAATCCATACTATGCAACGGGTTGGCAAATGTTTTTAAGTTGCTTTTTTTTAGGTGCCTTTGCACTCGCCTCCGGTAAAGCCATTCCAATACAAGAAATAACATTTACCATATGGATGGTGATTACTTATTTAATTGTAGCTAGCTCTATTGTTGCATTTGCTGCCTTCATTTATACCATGAAGCATTTACCACCAGCCATTGCATCACTGTATGCCTATATCAATCCCATTGTTGCTACCATTGTAGGTGCGTATATTGTAAATGAAAAATTAAGCCTCCCTATATTTATAGGTTCATTTGTAACACTTACTGGCGTTTATTTAGTGAACAAGTCCATGAAGGCGCAACGTCATGAAATCACACCCATTACGGACGCGGATGGGATGTAGTTTTTTCCTTCCACATTTCATTGAATGTTTTTGGCGTAAAGTCTAATTCGGAGCGGTGTACAGCCCATCCTTTAAATACTTTATTAACAACCCAGTTTTTCATTTTACCATTACCCATATTCATCATAGGTCTATTTAAACTGGCAACCATCCAAGCCTTCCATGCAACGCGCTCTGCAAGTGTGCTAGTACCTTGCGTTACGGCTTCGTGACGGTTGTCTAATAAGAGTTGATGTAAGTTGATGCGCACAGGACATACCTCCGTACAATTACCACACAAAGAGGAGGCATTGCTTAAGTGCTTGTATTCATCAACACCGCTTAAGTATGGTGTGATTACTTTACCAATAGGACCACTATAGGTTGTCTCGTATGAATGCCCGCCAATATTTTTATAAACAGGGCATGCATTTAAACATGCACCACATCTAATACAGTAAAGTGCCTCACGCGCCGTAGGATTTGCAAGCAAATTGGTACGTCCATTATCAAGAAGTATCACAAACATTTCTTCAGGACCATCGGTTTCACCAGCTTGCTTGGGTCCGGTAACAATTGAATTGTACACCGTTACTTTTTGACCGGTACCGTAGGTGGCAAGTAGTGGCCAAAACAAAGGAAGGTCATGTACCGAAGGAATCATTTTTTCGATGCCCACCACTGCAATATGCGTTTTAGGCCAAGCACAACTTAAACGTCCGTTTCCTTCATTTTCTGTGATGGCAATAGCGCCAATGTCTGCAATTAAAAAATTAGCGCCAGTTACGCCCACTTCCGCTTCTGTGTATTTTTCACGTAGTTTAATACGTGCAACCTGTGTTAATTCTTCGGGTGTTAAATCGGGTTTTGTACCTAGCTTATTTGCAAAAAGTTTTGCAACGTCTTCTTTGCTTTTGTGCATGGCTGGGGTAACAATATGATATGGCGGTTCGCCATCTAATTGTTGAATGTATTCTCCTAAATCTGTTTCTACACTTTCTATCCCGTTGGCTTCTAAGAAATCATTTAAATGAATTTCTTCGGTTACCATACTCTTGCTTTTCACAAGTGTTTTACAAGCTCTTTCTTTGCATATTTTACCAATCGCTTCCAAAGCCTCTGCACTATCGTTGGCCCAAATAACGGTGGTGCCTCTAGCCGTAATTTTTTGTTCAAATTCAAGTAAATATTTATCTAAGTGTTCAATCGCTTCCCACTTAATATTTTTTGCGCGCTCCCTAGTTATATTAACGTCGGTAAATTGCGATTTGCCAATAGGTACAACGGCATTGTATTTTGCAATATTGAAATTGATTTTTCTGCGATGCTCTAAATCGGCAGCCTTGATGGTACTCTTTGCAATAAATGATGCAGCTGTTTCTGACATGCTTATTTTTTTTGACTTTTTTGATGAAGCGCTGTAGCTTCTAATGCTTCATAAAATTCGGGGCCATATTTACGTATCAATGATTCTTTTAAAAACTGATACACAGGTACTTTTAATTTTTTACCAAGGCTACAAGCCGCACTACAAAGGTCTTCACGGGGTTCGTAGTTAACATATTCCATATCCGGATCACGCTTACTCTTTTTTGTTTTAACAGGAAACAAATGACAGCTCAGTGGCTTTTTCCAATCTAACTTACCGTCGTTATAAGCCTGCTCTATGCCACAAAGTATAGTACCTGTTTTATCTTTAATTCCGTATGCACAAATACCACCATTAATGGTAGGTGTAACCCAGCCAAACTCACGGTCGTATAAAAATTTCCCTTGCTTTTCTACTTCCTTGATGCCAGCTGCAGTCATATATGGTTTGATGTCTTCGTAATGGGTTTTTAATTTTTCGAGTTCCCATTTTTCCATAGGGGCACCCGCATCACCATCTTCGCAACAACCACCCTTGCATTTTGATAAATCGCATACAAACTGCTCCTCTAGCAGCTCATCAGAAACTAATTTGTTGTCTATAATAATCATGGCTATGCGAATATAATTAGTTTTTCCACCTAAAAGTGTTTACCAAATGTTTGAGGTCTGTTTTAATAAAATCATTTACAATGGCTAGCGAATCTGCGTTGGGTGTTGCATCAAAATAAAGCGCCCCCCTTAAAAAATGCTTGGTTGAGTCTGTTAAAAAAAACTGATTGGACGTTGCCGCATCACCGCCTACCGTAAAAAACAAGCCACTCACCCCATTTGGTGTATGCATTAATGAATCATCAATAGAATAGGCTTTGGCAGATTGCTTACTGGTCATAAAAAAAGAATGCTTTACCAGTGAATCAAATTTATATTTTCCAATTTCTTTATAACTCACATAAATACGACCATTAAACTGAGGAAAGTCTACATTAATCCACCACTCATTTTCGGTGGCTTCCCCAAAAAAAGTAGAATCTTTTACCACTTTGGCATACACTGGATACTCAAAAGCATAAGGATAACCCGGCTGGTCAAATAACTGGTATTTTTTTTCAGGAAAATCAATGTTGAAATAGCCTGTGGGCTTAGGTGTATATACACTGTTGCAGGCAAAAAAACTTAGGCTAGCAAAAACCAATACTAAAAAAAATAATTGTAATTGCCTTAGCATGAAACGAATATTAAATGGGATACTGACGCTTAATGGAAACCTTAATTTTTTGAAGTCTATTTTTGGCTACTTCCAATACGGTAAACTCAAAATCACCAGAAGTTAAAATAGCCGCAGGCTTTGGAAAATCACCGGCTAGTTCTAGCACAAGTCCTGCAAGTGAATCACTCTCTCCTTTTACGGCATCAAAAGTTTCGGTGGGAAGGTCCATTACTTTGCACAAATCCTGAATCATCACACGGCCTTCAAAAATATAATTGTTGTCATCAATTTTTTTATAGTCACTATCTTCTTCGTCAAACTCGTCTTTAATTTCTCCAATAATTTCTTCCAAAATATCTTCGAGGGTAACAATGCCACTGGTACCACCAAATTCATCTACCACAACAGCAAAGTGTATTCTTTTAGACTGAAATTCTTTTAATAAATCTTCAATGGGTTTTTGTTCGTGCACAAAATAAGGCGGTCTCAAAAGTTTATGCCAATTGTAGGTAGCACTTTCATCTAAATGAGGGACCATATCTTTGGTATGAATAATACCAATCACTTCGTCTAAATCTTCTTTGTATACCGGGATTCTTGAATAGTTGACTTCCCTTACAAATGCAATCAATTGATCAAAACTAATTTCATGGTCTACCCCACTTACATCCATGCGGGTTTTCATGATTTGCTTAACCGTAATATTTCTGAACTTAACAATACTCTTTAAAATGTTTTTTTCATTTTCAGATGCTGTTTCATTGGTTGTTAAATCAATGGCGTGGTCTAATTCTTCGAGGCTATAGGCACTCGCAGATTTGTTAGCCAACTTTCTTTCAATGATATCAGAATATTTTACAAGTGGTTTACTAAGCCCCATCACCACATAAGAAATACCGTAAACGATGCCGCCAAAATCTTTTGCAAAACGAATATTATTTTGTGTGGCCAAAACCTTTGGCATGATTTCACCAAAAAGCACCAATAAAAATGTAACCGCAACAACTTTAATGACAAACTCTACCCACACGGCATCAAACTGTTCAAAATTAAACATGTTATCAATGAGTAAATTTGAAATGATAATGATAGAAATGTTGATAAAGCTATTGGCAATTAAAAGTGAGGCCAATAATATTTTAGGCTGCTCAATAAGGTCTACAATTCTTTTATAAGCAGGTTGTTGTTTTGACTTTAATAGATTAATATCTTTAAAAGTCAACGAAAAAAAAGCAACTTCTGCACCGGCAAGTACAAAAGATAAAAACAACAAAACAACCAGAATAAGTACCAAAACCGTAGTGCCTTGAGGTTGAATAGCGCCAAAAAAAGATTGCGCGAAATATAAGCCCATTACCGAATGATCGTCCAAAGTGACAGTAAATTTAGTACTGCACAAAAATACCAATAATTTAGTTACATCGTACATGTACCCAAAAGGGCTCAAAACGCTTTAAAAGACAAATTCGGTCTCAAAATACTGGTTGATCAATTTGGGAAAAGGAAGCTTTTTGAGTTGTCCAATTTTTTGCCATTTTCCAGAACTGATGCTACTAGGTTTTTTTAATAAAGCAACTCTAATAAATTGTGCCGTAATAATTTGATGGGTAAGTTGTTGTTTCATCTCTGCAGATCGTTGCAACAATTTTATTGAGGAGACGCCTAATTGTTCTTTTAAAAAAGCTTGTGTACTTGTTTCATTCCAAAGCATTTTTTTTCCTGCATCGAGCAAATAAAATTCATAGAGCCCTTGCCAAATATCTTTGTGTTTTCTTTCGGTAACCCAGATTTCATCTTTTACTTCTAGTAAAAAATAATAAAATCGACGCTCCTTTTTAATGAGCTGTTTTTCTTTAATAGGTAGTTGATTTACCTGCGCCGTAACATATGCAACACATTTTTTTTGTAAGGGACAAGCGTTACAATTTGGCGCCATTGGTTTACATACAGTAGCCCCAAAGTCCATGATAGCTTGATTATAAAGGCCTGCTCGCTTTTTATCAAGTAATGCCGCTGCGCGGGTTTCAAATATTTTTTTACCAGCAGTAGAATCTGTAGGTACTTCAATTCCTTCAAAACGCGCTATCACTCTAAATACATTTCCATCTAGCACTGCATGTGGCTTATTAAATGCAAAGGACGCAATGGCAGCTGCCGTATAAGGTCCTATGCCTTTTAATGATAAAAGTGTTTCATAGTCATTTGGAAATATTCCGTTGTAGGTTGTTGCAAGTATTTTTGCCGTTGCAAGTAAATTTCTACAACGATTATAATACCCCAACCCTTCCCATAATTTAAATACTGTTTGTTCTTTTGCTTTTGCTAAATCAAAAACAGTAGGATAGGCCTTAATAAATTTATTATAATAAGCTAACCCTTGTTCTACTCTTGTTTGTTGCAAAATAATTTCTGACAACCAAATTTTATAGGGGTCTTTTTCTCCTTTCCAGGGCATTTCTCTGGTATTTTCTGTTGTATGCCAATGAAGAAGGGTGGTTGTAAAATTCAATTTCATCTATTAAGGGTGGGCAAAATCAGGGTTTTGAAAGTCCAAATGCTTGATTTTTTGGTATAAAGTTAATTTTTAGGGTGTATCTACCCATTTTTAGTTGGTAAAACGTATAAAAAAATTTAATTTTCTGTTAAATACGCGATTTTTTAGCTTATTTTTAGAAACACATACCCTAAATTAATTTTGATCCAATGAGAAAATCAGATCTCATCAACCAGATTTCAGACAAGACAGGTATTCCAAAAGTGGATGTTCTTGTTACGCTTGAAACCATGTTTAAAGAGGTAAAAGAAAGTCTCTCTAACGGCCAAAACATATACATACGTGGCTTTGGGAGCTTTATTACCAAAAAACGTGCAGCTAAAATTGGTAGAAATATCAAAAAAAATATCGCGGTGGAAATCCCTGAACATTTTATTCCTGCCTTCAAACCTGCAAAAGAATTTGTAACTGAAGTTAAAAGCAAGCTTAAGTAGCGCTAACTTCGTGCCCTAATTCTTTTCGAAAGTGAAAAAACAGCAATTACTCCTAATTGGCGGAGCCGTATTTTTATTTGCCATTTTGCTATACATGGGCAGTACCGTGGCGCCAAAAACACCTGCCACAGCTGCAAATGCTCAAGATACTACTGATAATCAACACATTGAGTTTAAAAACCTGCTCGTAAAAGCCAAGGAAAAAATTAGTTCCGATCAAGTTTTACGCCTAAATAGCCTCGAAAATAGCGTGGTAAGAGGAGACGTAAAAGATCAAAAAATACACGTTTACCACCAGCTTGCTAGGTTCTGGTCAGACTCGGCAAAACTGTTTGAACCCTATGCCTGGTACACCGGCGAAGCAGCTAAATTGGAAAATTCTGAAAAAAGCCTCACCTTTGCCGCCCAACTGTATATAGACAATCTTGTTACAGAGGGTGACCCAGCCATGCAACACTGGTTGGCAGAACAAGCAAAAGATCTTTTAGAGAAAGCTTTAGTTATCAATCCAAACAACGATTCTAGTAAAATTAGTTTGGGTGCTTGCTACATATTTGGAAATATTTCAAACAATCCAATGGAGGGTATTTTACCCATCAGAGACATTGTTCAAAAAAATCCAAACAACTTATATGCTCAAATGATTTTGGGATTGGGTGGTAAAAAAAGCGGGCAGTTAGATAAAGCCATTGAGCGCTTCTTACTAATTGTAAATAAAGATCCAGAAAACCTGGAAGCAATATTTCACTTAGCAGAATGCTACGAGATGCACAACGACAAAACAAACGCAGTAAAGTGGTATAGCTTAGCTGCCAAAAAAGTTAAAGTGCCCGAAGCAAAAGAAGCAATCGCTAAAAGAATTGCGGAATTGAATAAATAAATTATTATTAACAAATAAAATTACTCAGTGTATGCCTTGTGGTAAGAAGAGAAAGCGTCATAAAATTGCGACACACAAACGTAAGAAACGCCTAAGAAAGAATCGTCACAAAAAGAAGAACAAGTAATTGTTTTTCATTTGTTGACCTATATAAATACGCTCTATGTAAACCATAGGGCGTATTTAACACTTATCTGTATCTAGCCCCTTATTTCCTTTTCTGCAACTTTTCCTATTTCCTTCCTTAATAGGGCTTTGATTGTTAAGATATTGGTGTACACATATGCCGCCTAATTAGGCAGGTGATTTTGTATTTAAAAGTTGCTCATTTTGAACAAAGAATTGATTATAAACGCTACGCCAACGGGTGTAGAAATTGCTTTGCTAGAAGACAAAAAACTAGTGGAGTTGCACAACGAAAAAACCGATGCAAACTTTGCAGTAGGTGATCTTTACCTCGGTAAAGTAAAAAAAATAATTCCCGGACTCAACGCTGCTTTTGTGGATGTTGGATTTGAGAAAGATGCTTTTTTGCATTATTCTGACTTAAGCCCTTACGCAAAGTCTATTATAAAATATACGCAGGCAGCCATGTCTGATAAAAGCGAAAACGGATTTGATTTTGCACGCTTTCAATCGGAGCCTGAAATTATCAAAACAGGAAAAATAAACGAAGTATTAAATGGCAAACCAAACGTACTCGTTCAAATATTAAAAGAACCCATTGCAGCAAAAGGACCACGTTTAAGTTGTGAACTTTCTTTACCTGGTAGATTTGTTGTTGTTACACCTTTCAATGAAATTGTAGCGGTCTCAAAAAAAATTCATTCTTCTGAAGAAAGAAAAAGATTACACAAAATTGTAGAAGCCATTAGGCCTAAAAATTTTGGTGTGATTGTGCGTACGGCTGCAGAGGGTAAATCCACTGCAGAATTACACCAAGACATGTTATCACTTGTTGAAACATGGAAAACGATACAAGCCAATTTGAAAGGAGCTGCTGCACCGGTGCGTATCTTAAGTGAAGAAACAAAAACCACCAGTATATTACGGGATTTGCTCAGTGCAGATTTTAATAGAATTGTAGTAAATGACAAAGCGCTTCACGAAGTTACACAACGTTATATTCAGCGCATTGCACCTGATAAAACAGATATCGTCACACAGTACAAAGATGGTCTTCCGATTTTTGATCATTTTGGTGTTACCAAACAAGTGAAAGCTTCTTTTGGCAAAACCGTAAACCTTCCTAGTGGTGCTTATTTAATTATTGAACACACCGAAGCACTGCATGTTATTGATGTAAATAGTGGCTATAAGAGCGTGAGTAATAGTCAAGAAGAAAATGCACTAGAAACAAACTTAGAAGCTGCAGAAGAGATTTCAAGACAATTAAGACTTAGAGATATTGGTGGCATCATTGTGGTTGATTTTATTGACATGAAACTTCCTGACAATAAAAGAAAAGTGCAAGAAGCCATGGATAAATTTATGAAAGCAGATCGTGCCAAACATTCGGTACTTCCCATTTCTAAATTTGGATTATTGCAAGTAACGCGCCAAAGAATGCGTCCGGAAGTGAATATCAACACTTCTGAAAATTGTACAGCTTGTAATGGCACTGGAAAAATGACTTCAGCCTTACTATTGGAGGATGAAATAGAAAATAAGCTGGTTTATTTAGCCTCTCATGCCCACAAAAAGCTACAATTGGTGGTTCACCCCATTATTGCCGCTTATTTAACCAAGGGTATATTTAGTAATAAACTTGGTAAAATGCGCAAAAAGTATGGGGTAAAACTAAGTTTGGAGGAAAATACCAACTACCACCTCACCGAATTCAGATTTTTTGACGCTCAGGAGGAGGAAATTAAGTTCTAAACTGACCCGTTTGAAAAATATTTTTAAATATTATTATAATTAATAATACGAACTATTTTTCCCACCCCTCGCTTCAATAAAATTTTTCAAAAGGCCAATTTGGCCTTTTTTTTATCTAAAATCGGGTAAAAAATACCTACTGCCAATCTGTTGGACTTGGCCTGGGCTAGATTTCATGCCTCAGGGTTTACTACGAAAGAAATCGTATATTAAATTTTCACTTTAATTCTAAAAAATATTTTGCCATCTGCCCCATTATTGTACCTTAGCAGTAGAATTTAATGGGTTAGTAAGTAATAAGGGCCAGTAGCAATGCTGGCCCTTTTACATGCCTACTACCACTGCATTTCAGCAGATTTTCTTCTTTTTTTTCACCTTCTTTTTTAGTTTGATTTTCGTATTTTTTGCACAAATGAACAACTACGAACAGTAGTTATTTTTTCATTCACGCGATTCTAATTTTTCTGAAATATCTTTATACAATGAGTAAAATAAAATCTGCTTTTTTCTGTAGTAATTGTGGTTATGAAAGTGCAAAATGGATTGGAAAATGTCCAAGTTGTGCGGAGTGGAATACTTTTTCGGAAGAAATTATTGATAAAGGAATTTCAAAGGATCAAAATTGGGATTCTTACCACGAACAAAAGCGCAATTCAAAAATTATTGCACTCGATGAAGTAAAAACATCCGAGGAAAAAAGAATTATTTCCAAAGATCCTGAACTCAACCGCGTACTCGGTGGTGGAATTGTGTTGGGTAGTATTGTACTGGTTGCTGGAGAGCCCGGCATCGGAAAAAGTACTTTGTTTTTACAAAATGGGTTACAAGCCACAGATCAGGTTGTATTATACATTAGTGGCGAAGAAAGTGAGCAGCAAATCAAAATGCGTGCAGATCGACTCAAGATTCCCAATAACAATTTTTACCTGCTTACCGAAACCAACACATCTACCATTTTTGCAGAAATAAAAAAATTAAAACCAACACTTGTTATTGTAGATTCTATACAAACACTTCAATCTAGTTTGATTGATTCTGCTGCTGGATCTGTATCACAAATAAGAGAATGTGCAGCCGAATTTCAGAAGTTTGCAAAGCAAACAAATACGCCCGTATTTTTAATTGGCCATATCACCAAAGACGGCGCCATAGCGGGTCCTAAGGTATTAGAGCATATGGTAGATACCGTTTTACAATTTGAAGGAGATAGACATTATGCGTACCGAATTTTACGCACATTAAAGAATAGATTTGGTAGCACTGCAGAGTTGGGTATTTATGAAATGACTGGCGAAGGCATGCGTGTTGTTTCCAATCCATCCGAAATTTTAATTGCTCAAAGAGAAGATAGTTTAAGTGGTTCTGCCATCGCTGCAACACTAGAAGGTGCACGACCATTATTATTAGAAGTGCAGGCACTCGTTACCCAAAGTGTGTATGGAACACCCCAAAGAACGGTGACAGGTTTTGACCTTCGCAGATTACAACTACTTCTGGCCGTTTTAGAAAAAAGAGGTGGCTTTCAATTTGGCATGAAAGATGTTTTTGTAAATATTGCGGGTGGTATAAAAATAGAAGACCCCTCTACCGACCTTGCTATCATATGCGCTCTATTGTCATCTTATGAAGACGTTCCACTTCCACATCAGATCTGTTTTGCTGGTGAAGTTGGATTAAATGGAGAAATTAGAGCCGTTAATAGAATTGAGCAAAGAATTGCAGAAGCAGAAAAGCTAGGATTTGAAAAAATTATTGTGTCGAGCTATAATAAAAAGAGCTTCAATCCAAAAGCCTATAGCATTCAAGTGTTGGCGTTAAGTAGAGTGGATGAAGTATATCAACAGCTTTTTTAGTACCAATAAACACGCAATAAAAAATTTCTGCGGTTAATTTGAATGCCAATTTAATTATTGCAATTAAGTTGGGTATATGCAAACTTCTTTATTACCTAAATTTTCGAACTGGATTGATCCTATTTTTTGGCTCTATTTTCCTAAAAATTGCCCCGCTTGCGCAAGGCCTTTAAGGCTGTTTGGGGCCAATATTTGTGGTCGGTGCAGCCAAAACCTGCCCGAAACTCACTTTTTTGAGGCTACAGGCAACCCTATCGAAAAAATATTTTTTGGTAGGCTTCCCGTAAAAGCCGGGGCTGCAGCCTGGTACTTCCACAAAAATTCGGCCCTACAGGCCCTACTTTTTCAGCTAAAGTATAAATCCAACAAAGAAGTAGGCTTATTTATAGGTAAACAAATGGGCGCCTTACTGGCCGCATCGGAGCGCTTTGCCACCATCGATGCACTCGTACCCGTGCCCCTTCACCCCCAGGCGCTTTCCAAAAGAGGCTATAATCAGGCTGCTCTCATTTGTGAGGGCATTAGCCAGGTCTGGCACAAACCGGTGCTCACAAGCGCTATCACTAGAACCAAACATACCAGTACGCAAACCAAACAATCCAGGGCGGAGCGCTGGCATAATATGGAAAATGCATTTTCTATCAAAGACCCTTCATTAATTACAGGTAAGCACCTTTTATTAATTGACGACGTTATCACAACGGGTGCAACTATAGAAGCCTGTGGTAACACCTTATTAAGTGTTGCAGGTGTTAATGTGAGCGTTGCGGCAGCCGCTTATCCATTAAAATAGATGACACTGCATATTTTTTCGGAAATTGTTAGAACTTTCAACAAATAACGATTGTCATTGTTATAATCAATACTCAACCTCAATAATACACCATGAAAAATCTCATCTTAATAGCAACCTTATTTATGTTACAATCATTCACAACGCCCGGTAAAGAAAGTATACATCAGTTTAAAATAAAATCTATTGACGGTGGCGTTATTGATTTTTCAAAATTTAAAGGAAAAAAAATATTAGTAGTGAACACCGCTTCTGAGTGCGGATACACACCACAATACGAAGCACTTCAAAAATTAGCGGATCAATACAAAGACAAATTGGTTGTGGTTGGATTTCCTGCCAATAATTTTGGTGGTCAAGAACCAGGAACCGATGCAGAAATCAAACAATTTTGTAAAGCTAGATATGGTGTAACATTTCCATTAGCTAGTAAAATAAGTGTAACAGGTACCGACACTGCACCTATTTACAAATGGCTTACACAGAAAAAAGAAAATGGCGTATTAGATGCAACCATCAAATGGAATTTTAATAAATTTTTATTAGATGAAAATGGAGCCATGATTGCTTATTTCCCAAGCAGTACCAAACCCGATAGTCCAGAAATTACAGGACAACTAAAATAGTCGCTTATTAGTTACGGTGCTTGAAGTAGTTAGCATACATTTGGCAAACTATTTCACTGGAATTAAAGGCACACACATTGGTATTCAAAGATATTATAGGACAAGCAACTGTTAAAGCACACCTTATTGATATGGTGGAGCACAACAGGTTAAGCCATGCCCTATTGTTTCTGGGAAAAGAAGGATCCGGTGCACTTCCACTTGCTATTAACTTCGCACAATTTGTAGTAAGTCAACCAGCGGTTAGCGAGCCTGTAGCTGATTTGTTTGGCGGATTTACACCCATGGAAACCGGCCCTGCATATAAGTCTCCAACAGATTTAGCAGAAGACCCTTCTTATTTGAGAGCAGCAAAATTATTACACCCCGATTTACATTTTACCTATCCTGTTATTTCAAAAAAGCCTGGCGAAAAACCAGTAAGTGCCGATTATATTGCTGATTGGAGAGATTTTTATTTGCAGTTTCCGTATGGCAATATTTATGATTGGTTACAATTTATTGGCGCCGAAAATAAACAAGGAAATATTACTGCAGAAGAGTGCAACGAAATCATCCATAAACTCAGTTTAAAAAGTTTTGAAAGTGCGTATAAAGTACTCGTACTATGGATGCCAGAATACCTTGGTAAAGAAGGTAATAAATTACTCAAGCTTATAGAAGAGCCACCACCTAACACTTTATTTATTTTAGTAGCAGAAAGTGAAGAACAAATTTTACCAACACTGTTAAGTAGGTGTCAACTCATAAAAGTTCCGTTACTATCTAATGAAGAAGTAGAAGACGCCCTGTTTGAAAGAGCAAAAGCCAGTAAAGAAACCGCAAGTCAAATTGCTGGTATCGCAGAAGGAAATTACCGTGAGGCACTTCAACTTTTACAACACTCCGAAGAAGATTGGCACTCCTATTTAAGGGAGTGGTTAAATGCCACTTTAAAAGGGGGACCCATTGCACAAGTAAAATTTACCGAAGAAGCAGCCAAACTAGGCAGAGAAAAACAAAAACAGTTTTTACGCTACTTTAACCACCTGCTCCAAATGAGTATTCGCATTAAAGTGCTTGGTGCCGACCAGGTTAAAATGGGGGATCAAGAAAAAGATTTTGCCATAAGGCTCAATAGAATTGTATCGGTAAGTCAGCAACAAGCCATTATTGAAGAACTAGATAAAGCCTCCTATTATATTGAGCGCAACGCCAACGGAAAAATGCTATTTCAGGCTCTTACCCTTAAACTCTACCACATCATTCAAAACAAAACCTTAATTTTGAATGATTAGCATGTGCCTGACAGCCATGTTACGATTAGATAAACTATAACTTACTGTTTATCAATCAATTATTAACTAATAGTATAACTACATAATATGGGCTGTGGATCTTGTGGAACAAGTAAACCTGGTGGTTGCCAAAGTAATGGCGGCTGTAGCACAGGTGGCTGTAACCGATTAAACGTACACGATTGGCTTTTAAACCTTCCTTTTAGTGACCCCGAAAGCAACTGTAAAGTTGTAGAAGTAAGCTTCAAACAAGGAAGTCGCAAAGAATATTTTAGAAATGCTACACTTCAATTTTTTGAAAAAGGAGACTACGTAACACTAGAAGGTGTGAGTGGTTTTGATGTGGGTGAAGTAAGCCTTACTGGAGAACTCGTGCGCATGCAGCTCAAGAAAAATAAGCTTGACGAAAACAGTCCTGAAATTAAAAAAATTATTCGCCGCGCCACAGAAAGAGATATCGAAGCTTTTCATATTAGCAAAGGCCGCGAAAAAGATATTTTAGCCAGAAGTAGAGCGATGGCTATGGAGCTTAAATTGCAAATGAAATTAAGCGAAGTAGAAATTCAGGCAGATGGTAAAAAAGCAACTTTCTTTTATACCGCAGACGACCGCGTAGATTTTAGAGAGCTCATAAAAATGTACGCCACAGACTTTAAATTTAAAGTGGAAATGCGTCAAATTGGTATCAGACAAGAAGCTGCAAAGCTTGGTGGTATTGGATCTTGCGGTAGAGAGCTTTGTTGTAGCACTTGGTTACACGACTTTAAAAGCGTTAACACCACAGCTGCGCGTTACCAAAATTTATCCATCAACCAAACCAAATTAAGTGGACAGTGTGGTAGGCTTAAATGTTGTTTGAATTTTGAACTTGACACCTATTTGGATGCCCTTCAAAATTTCCCTGATTATGCAGATTCTTTAGATACTGCAATGGGAACAGCACACCTCATTAAAAAAGATATCTTCAAAAATTTAATGTGGTACATCTTACCAAACAATTCAAAACATTACCCACTTACCATACAACGCGTTAAAGAAATTAAACGCCTTAATGGTCAAGGTGTTAAAGTAGACGAATTGCAAGCTGTAGAAGTTACCAGCAGTAAACCAAAAGAAGTAGAACCTGCTTTTGCAGATGTGGTAGGACAAATTAGTTTACGCTCTCTAGAAAGAAACGATAAAAGAAGAAGAGACAATAGTAGAGACAACCGCGGAGACAATCGTGGTCCAAACAACAATAACAACAGACCTAACCAAAGAGACAATAGAGGAAACAACAACGGACCAAGACCTAACAATAACGGACCTCGTCCTAATAACAATGGACCAAGACCCAATAACAATGGACCTCGACCTAATAGGCCAAATAACGGGCCTAGACCAGCTCCCGATGCTCCAAAAGCACCTGATCAATAGATGCTAAAATAACTGTACAAGCTGCACGTATTTCAGCTTCTGTAATAATAAGTGGAGGTGCAACCCTGATGCAGTCGGGGGCAAATAAAAACCAGTCTGTAATGACGCCATTTTGTACGCAGGCATGCGCTACTTTTTGCGCGAGTGCATCAGATGTAAACCTCAAAGAAAACCAAAGTCCAATACCCTGCATTTTAATAATAGCTGGATGCTGCAACAATGATTGAAGTAGTTCACTCTTTGCCGCAACCGTATCTATGTATTTCTCTTGCAGTAATATTTCAAATGCTTTTTTTCCTGCAGCACAACTAACCGGATGTCCACCAAATGTAGTGATATGACCTAGCACCGGCGCCACTGTTAAAGTGCTCATGAGTTTATGGCTCGAAATAAAAGCACCGAGCGGCATGCCACCACCAAGCGCTTTACCAACCAGTAAAACATCGGGTACCACACCCATTTGTTCAAACGCAAAAAGTGTACCCGTGCGGCCAAATCCAGATTGTATTTCATCGAAAATAAGAAGCACGCAGTGGTCATCGCATTTTTTACGAACCTGTGCTAGCCAATCTTTGCGCCCAGGTGTCACGCCACTTTCGGCTTGCACAGGTTCCACAATTACACAGGCAACAGATCCATCAATGGCATCCACAAGTGCATCGTCATTGTAATCAAAATGATATACTTCTGGTAAGAGTGGTCTAAATGCATTGCGCCAATACTCATCACCCATTACACTCAGCGCACCTTGCGTACTTCCATGATACGCTTTATTGCATGCAAGTATTTTTGTTTTACCTGTAACGCGCTTGGCTAATTTAAGTGCCCCTTCTGTGGCTTCGGCGCCACTGCTGGTAAAATAAACGCAGTCTAAATTTTCAGGTAAATATTTTGCAAGAAGTGCCGCATACTGCACTTGCGGACTTTCAATAAACTCGCCATACACAATGAGGTGCATGTATTTTGCAGCTTGCTCTTGCACCGCTTTTACAACTTCCGGATGGCTATGTCCAATATTACAAACACTAAAGCCCGCAATAAAATCGGTGTAAGTTTTACCCGCCACATCTGTGAGCGTTACACCGGCAGCTTCCACCATTTCGATGCCAATGGGCGCATCAGATGTTTGTGCTACATGCTGTAAAAAAAGTTGACGGTTGTTCATAGCGGTTAAGGTGTTGCAAAGGTAAAGGATTACGCAAAGGATTACTAAAGAACCGCACTTTACACAATTTTATTACATTCGTTAAAAAAAGAAGATGCCCGTTATACTACCCGTTTTAGGAAAATCGCCCAGTTTTGGAGAAAACTGCTTTATAGCACCCAACGCTACCATTGTTGGCGATGTAACCACAGGTAAAGAATGTAGTTTTTGGTTTAACGCCGTGGTTAGAGGCGATGTGCATTTTATTAAAATGGGCAACCGCGTAAATGTACAAGACGGCGCCATCATCCACTGCACTTACCAAAAGCACCCCACTACCATTGGCAACAATGTATCTATTGGGCACAACGCAATGGTGCATGGATGCACCATCCATGACAATGTACTCATTGGCATGGGGTCCATTGTGATGGACCGGTGCGTGGTTCACAGCAATTCCATTATAGCAGCAGGCGCTGTTGTTTTAGAAGGAACAGTTGTAGAAGCAGGCAGTATTTACGCAGGCGTGCCAGCTAAAAAAGTAAAAGAAGTATCAACTACTTTAATTGAATCTGAAATTAATAGGATTGCAGAAAATTATGTGAAGTATGCGAGTTGGTATGAAAAAGACTAATGAGCTGCATCCATGGTGGTTAAAATATTAAGGTAACTCACGTAACGGTCCGCAGCAATTTTTCCAGCTTCAAGCGCCTGCTTAACGGCGCAACCTGGCTCTTCTATGTGCATGCAGTTATTAAAATGACAACTGCCCATTTGCGCACGCATTTCAGGAAAATAATGCGCTAATTCTTGTTTAGAAATATCTACAAGACCTAACTCTCTAATGCCCGGTGTATCAATGATAGCGCCACTTGTAGGCAGGTCAAACATTTCTGCAAAAGTAGTGGTATGCATTCCTTTTCCACTCCATCCACTTACTTCCCTCGTACGCAATTGTAAGGTTGGAAACACTGCATTGATAAAGGTAGATTTACCCACACCACTATGTCCACTTAATAAAGTTGTTTTGCCTTCAAGTAGTGCAGCTATTTCTTCTACGCCTTTATTTTTTTCTACACTACAAAGCATAACCTGATAACCAATACTTGAATAAATTTTTTGCAGGTGTGCAAAATGATCCAACTCCTTTTGTTTATATAAATCAGATTTATTAAAAACAATAATGGCCGGAATATGATAGGCTTCGCAAGAAATTAAAAAACGGTCTATAAACCCTTGAGACGTTTTAGGATCTTTTAAAGTTGCAAACAATAAACTTTGATCGAGGTTAGCAGCAATAATATGATGCTGATGTTTGTTGTGAGGCGACACACGCGCTACATAATTTTTTCGGTCACAAATGGTGTCTATCATGGCAGACTCTTCAAGCACGTCTTCAATTTGCATTTCTACTTCATCCCCCACTGCAATGGGGTTGGTTGAAGTAAGTCCTCCAATTTTAAACACCCCTTTGATACGCGCATTATACATTTTGCCCGTTTCAGCCTTGGCCACATACCAACTACCTGTAGACTTGTAAATTCTTGCTTTCATTTGCTGGAACGAAGATACGGCCGCACTTTAAAAGGGAACGAATTGCATTAAAAAGAATTTTTGCGAAACATTAACGGGGAATTTAGGCTTTTAAGCCTCCACATTGCCCCTAAAAAGGGCTATTATTTGGTATCTTTGCAACCTATGGTAAAGTATGCACATGATAAAGTGGTGCCCTACGAACAAAGTGGTCTCACAAAAAAAGAGCAGGTAGCTAGCATGTTTGATAGCATTGCGTTTAGATACGATTTTCTAAACCGGTTTTTAAGTGCAGGTATCGATGTGGGTTGGCGTAAAAAAGCAATCAAAGCTTTAAATGAAGTAAAACCTAAAATTATTTTAGACGTTGCAACTGGTACCGGTGACGTTGCTATATTAACACACAAAATGATTGCCCCTACACATATCACGGGTATCGATATTTCTGAAGGCATGCTTGCAGAAGGTAGAAAAAAAATTGCCGCCCTAGGATTACAAGACGCCATTGAGCTAGTTAGCGGCGACAGCGAACAAATAAAATTTAATGACAATCATTTTGACGGCGTAACAGTTGCTTTTGGTGTGCGTAATTTTGAACATTTAGAAACTGGCTTACAAGAAATGTACCGCGTGTTAAAGCCAGGGGGCAAACTTGTTATTCTAGAATTCTCTAAACCCAAGCAATTTTTGTTTAAAGGCTTCTATAATGTTTATATGAACCTAGTAGCGCCTGGTTTTGGTAAAATGATTGCAAAAAATAAAGAAGCTTATCAATATTTAAATGATAGCGTTCAAGCTTTTCCAGAAGGAGACGCTTTTACAAACATCATGGAAAAAGTAGGCTACACATCAATTACAAATAAGAAACTGACATTTGGCATATGCACGATTTACTGCGGAAAAAAATAATAGCCACCCTTGGCATTTTGTTTTGCGCGGTGAGCAGCATCTATGCACAGCGTGAAATTTACCGTTCGTATAGAGACGACTTGCCTTATTATTTTGGCCTTACCCTAGGCTACAATACCAGTTACTTACACCATACTAAATCTGCAAATTTTTTAGCTTCAGATTCCATTATGTATATAAACCCTGTGGCTAGCGGCGGTATTACTATGGGATTATTAGCAACCCTCAAACTCCACGACCATATAGAACTAAGGGCCAATCCTCAACTTATAATTGGCGGATCCAAATACATCGATTACAAATTAAAATCGGTGAAGCCTGGGGAGCAAACCGAGCAAAAACAAATTTTACCTTCTACCCTTGTAAGCCTTCCGGCGCATTTTAAATTAAACTCAGACCGCATCGATAATTTTAGATTGTACATTTTAGGAGGCGTTAAGTTTGACTTTGATTTGTCGAGTAATTCTACTTCACGTAATGCCGACGATTTGGTTAAATTAAATGCCGCTGATTTTGGATTAGAAGCGGGCCTAGGTTTAAACTTTTATTTACCTTTTGTAACCATTTCGCCAGAAATAAAATTTAGCTACGGCATTACCAATTTACATCAACTTGATAGTGGACTAAAATATTCCAACGTATTAGATAAATTACAATCAAGAATGATTGTGTTTTCTATACACCTAGAAGATTAATTGAAAAAAATAGTACCATAAAAATAGCTTGTTATGAAAAATATTGTCATCAAAAACGTATCTATCGTAAATGAAGGAAACACTACTGCTGGCGACGTATGGATTAGAGATACCCGCATCGAACAAATTGGATCACAACTCGATCCAAGTATGCGCGTTGAGGAAATTGATGGAACCGGTCAAACCCTTATCCCTGGTGTGATTGATGATCAGGTGCATTTTAGAGAACCAGGCCTTACCCACAAAGCAACTATTTACACCGAAGCAAAAGCAGCGGTACGTGGTGGTGTTACTTCCTTTATGGAAATGCCCAATACCAACCCACCCGCTTTTACGCATGAATTACTAGAACAAAAATATGATATCGCAAAGCACCATGCACTTGCGAATTACTCCTTTTTTATGGGTACTTCTAACGATAATTTAGAAGAAGTATTAAGAACCAACGATAAAAAAAGTGATGTTTGTGGCGTAAAAATATTTATGGGTTCTTCTACTGGAAATTTACTAGTAGACAATCCTGTTTTACTAGAAAGAATATTTGAAGGCTCTGAAGTTTTAATTGCAACGCACTGCGAAGAAGAGCGCCTTATCAAAGACAATCTAGCCAAGGCGGCTGCCGAAAACAGAAAACTAACTGCAGCAGATCACCCAATTATCAGAGACGAAGACGTATGCTTTGAATCTTCTTTTAAAGCGGTACAAATGGCAAAAAAATTTGGCACTCGACTGCATATTTTACACATCACCACGGCTAAAGAATTACAACTCTTTAGTAATATGCTACCCCTCGAAGAAAAAAGAATTACATCGGAAGTGTGTGTACACCACTTACATTTTACTTCTGACGATTATGCTAGACTAGGCAATCAAATAAAATGCAACCCTGCAATCAAAGCGCCACATAATAAAGTAGCCTTGTGGGAAGCGTTACTCGATAACAGACTTGATATTATTGCTACAGATCATGCCCCGCATACCTGGGCCGAAAAAGAGGAAGATTACACGCACGCACATGCAGGGCTTCCACTAGTTCAGCATGCACTTGGCCTTATGCTTCATTATGTGGCCGAACAAAAAATTTCTATTGAAAGGGTTGTAGAAAAAATGTGCCATGCACCGGCGCGTTGTTTTCAAATTAGCAACCGTGGCTATATCAGAGAAGGCTACTTTGCCGATCTAGTGCTACTTGACAGAAATACACCAGAAACCATTACCAAAGAAAATATCTTGTACAAATGCGGCTGGAGCCCACTTGAAGGCTTTACCCAACCCGCAACTGTTTCAAAAACTTTTGTAAATGGGTATATGGTTTATGGAAATGGAGGATTTGATGAATCTAAGACAGGAATGCGTCTTCAGTTTAACAGATTCTAAATTATGCAGGTAGATAAAGATACCCTCCACGACCTCTCTATATTTAACATTGACGAGTCTGTGTCTATTTTCAATTACCTCAATCAAACCGCAACGGTTGGTGGTAAAGAAATGCTCAAATATTTGATTGAGCATCCCCTTAACAATGTTCAGAAAATTAAAGACACGCAAGAAGCGGTGGGTGCTTTTATTAATACATTACCAAACTGGCCAACCACCATCACCAACGGCACCATTATGGTGGTAGCAAAATATTACGAAACACAGTTTGACCCTTACCCAACTAGCCCAAGCTCCTTTAATAGCTACTGGTATAAAATATTTCATGCACCAGATTTTGCGTTAACAAAATATACCATTACACACTGCGCAGAATTTATTAAGGGACTATCGGAAGTAAAAGAGCTTTTGCTTGAATACACACATAACCCTTTGGCGCTTGAATGGACCAACTTATTAGAAAAAAAATTAGCAAAGCCGGCATTTGAACAGTTGCGCAGGATGGATATAAAAACTGCTTCACCTTCCGAGTTGCTTACAACGGCTAAGCAAATTAGAGATAGACACAAACAAGATTTTTTTGACCTCATAGATTTATACAGCACCCTAGATGCCTACCAAAGTATGGCGCGTGTGCATATAAAAAATAATCTTTGCTTTCCTGTATTTTCTGAGGCAACAACCGCATTTGTACATGCAGAAAATACCTACCACCCGCTGTTGCAAACACCTACTGCGTATACACTTCAGCTCAAAAAAAATAGCAACTTTTTATTTTTAACCGGTGCCAATATGGCCGGCAAAAGTACTTTTATAAAAGCAGTGGGCGTTGGTGTTTACATGGCGCATATAGGCATGGGTGTGCCAGCAACAAAAATGGAACTTACTTTATTTGATGGACTCTTAAGTAACATCAACGTGATGGATAATATTGTAAAAGGCGAAAGTTATTTTTACAATGAAGTAAAACGAATAAAAAATACCATCGAAAAAATTAGCGATGGAAAAAACTGGCTTATTTTAATTGACGAACTCTTTAAAGGAACCAATGTACAAGACGCCATGAAATGCAGCACTGCTGTTATTGAAGGGTTACGTAAAATAAGCCCCTCCTTATTTATACTCTCCACGCACCTTTACGAAATTGGAGACTACTTAAAACAGTACCCCAATATTCAATTCAAATATTTTGAAACAAGCGTTAGCGGTGGCGAGCTTGTTTTTAACTACCAATTAAAAGAGGGCATCAGCAATGATAGGCTTGGCTATCTTATTTTAAAAAGAGAAGGCGTAGTAGATTTATTAAATAATTTATAGCCGCAGTTTTATCGAGTAAGAATTTCAGGTATTTATTCGGTGTCGTAATTTTTAGGCTTGACAGCCCTTACCTTTCTACAAGTATCAAACAATTTGTATGCTTGTAAAAACAATGGGTGCAGCAGTAATGGGTGTTGACGCCATCACTATTATTGTAGAAGTGAACGTTAGCATGGGGCAGGGCTATCAAATTGTAGGCCTACCAGACATTGCCATCAAAGAAAGTTTACAAAGAACAGAGAGTGCTATTAAATCCAATGGATATAGTATGCCACGCATTAAAGTAGTGATTAATTTAGCACCCGCTGATATTAAAAAAACCGGATCGGCATTTGATTTACCCATAGCTATAGGCATTTTAGCCGCGAGCGACCAACTTTTACAAGAAGCGCAAATTCATAAGTATATGCTGATGGGGGAACTTGGTTTAGATGGCACCATTCACCCCATCAGAGGTGCACTAGCCATGGCTATTCGGGCAAAAAAAGAAAATGCACTTGGTATTATTTTACCCGCTGCCAATGCCAATGAGGCTTCTATGGTGGAAGGCTTGCAGGTTTATGGTGTAACACATTTGCAAGAAGTGGTTGCTTTTTTTGCCGCTGGTAAATTTACCCCCACCCACCAAATAAACCCCGAAACTTTTTTAAGCACAGACCCTACATTATCAAGTATTGATTTTAGTGAAGTGAGTGGCCAAGACAATATTAAACGTGCCCTAGAAATAGCGGCAGCAGGTGCACACAATGTTATTTTAATAGGACCCCCTGGCGCTGGAAAAACCATGCTCGCAAAAAGATTACCTAGCATTTTACCGCCATTAAATGTAGCAGAAGCTTTAGAAACAACTCAAATTTATAGTGTAGCCGGAAAATTAGCTGCAGGGTCGTATTTGGTGCAAACAAGACCCTTTAGAGCTCCACATCATACCATTTCAGACATTGCACTGATAGGCGGCGGCAGTCATCCACAACCCGGAGAAATTTCTTTAGCGCATAATGGCGTATTGTTTTTAGATGAGTTACCAGAATTTAAAAGGTCTGTTTTAGAAGTACTTCGTCAACCCATGGAAGAGCGTATGGTAAGCATCGCAAGAGCAAGCATGTCGCTTAGTTATCCTGCCAATTTTATGCTTATTGCATCTATGAACCCCTGCCCTTGCGGTTACTTCAATCATCCAACAAAAACCTGCAGCTGTCCGGCGGGCAGCGTAGAAAAATATTTAAACCGTGTGTCGGGACCACTCCTCGACCGCATAGACCTTCATGTAGAAGTAACCCCCGTTACCCACCACGAACTTGACCGTAATACCCGGGTATCAGAATCCAACATCATTAGAGAAAGGGTTTTAGTGGCCAGGGCCTTACAAAAAAAGCGCTACGAGGGTTGTGCCAATACGTATACCAATGCACAAATATCCAATAAAGAATTGGCTGTTTTTTGCCCGCTCGGCGCTAACAGCAAAGCCATACTGGCTGCTGCTATGGAAAAATTAAACTTAAGTGCTAGGGCCTACCACCGCA
>Ga0209598_10000887_pt1 | contig 24354 bp, 23 predicted proteins | sample M_140807_EF_Meta_FD_187317 | JGI IMG/M metagenome (GOLD analysis project Ga0209598, IMG submission 187317) | Freshwater microbial communities from Lake Montjoie, Canada to study carbon cycling - M_140807_EF_MetaG (SPAdes) (version 2) | ecosystem: Environmental > Aquatic > Freshwater > Lake...
TGAAAAACTGCAAGAGCGCGTGGCCAAGTTGGCTGGCGGTGTTGCCGTGATCAAGGTTGGCGCTGCCACCGAAGTCGAAATGAAAGAAAAGAAAGCCCGTGTTGAAGACGCATTGCACGCAACCCGCGCTGCTGTGGAAGAAGGCATTGTGGCTGGCGGTGGCGTGGCCTTGTTGCGCGCTCGTCAAAACGCTGGCGCCATCAAAGGCGACAACGCTGACCAAGACGCTGGTATCAAGCTGGTGTTGAAAGCCATCGAAGCGCCTTTGCGCGAGATTGTGTACAACGCTGGTGGCGAGCCATCCGTGGTGGTGAACGCCGTGATGGCTGGCAAAGGCAACTACGGCTTCAACGCTGCCAACGACACCTACGGTGACATGATTGAAATGGGCATTTTGGACCCCACCAAAGTAACACGCACTGCTTTGCAAAACGCAGCATCCGTGGCTTCTTTGATGTTGACCACAGAGTGCATGGTTTCAGAAGCACCCAAAGAAGAATCTGGCGCCGGTGGCATGCCTGACATGGGCGGCATGGGTGGCATGGGCGGCATGGGCATGTAATTGCCCGCAGTCTCAAGGGTCTGCAAAGACCTTTGACCTCGCACAAGAAACCCCGCAAGCAATTGCGGGGTTTTTTTATGCGCATTTTCGTGGCAATGAAATGCGTCATACTTTGTCAAACTTTTCAAACAAGCATCGCACATGACTCACACATCCTTCGGCAAACAGCACGGCATCATGCTGATGAAATATGCGGGCATCAGCTTTATCTCTGGCGCTGTCAACCATGGCTTCTTTACGGGCGCACGTTCTTTGTGGACAGCTGCTATCGGTATCGTTTTGTTTGTAGTAGGCGCATGGTTAGAGCACCGCGCCAGCGATGCAAAGAATTCGCAAGGCTTGGCTCAGTCCCTGTTCATGGGCACTTTGCTGTCGATTGGACTTGGCTTCTTTACAGGCGGCCTACAACACTTTCCCGACTCACCTGCACGCAGCGCATGGGTGGTACCACTTGGATTTTTCATTTCAGTGATTGCTTTGGTTTCAAGCTTGCAATTGCGTTGGCAGCGTGCACTTTGGGTTTACACACTGGGTTTAGGCACGGCCATCAGCGCGCTGTGCTGGGTGGGCTATCAAGCTTTTGAACAACATCCCGAATGGGCGGCAGGCGGCCATTCCCATGGTGAAGAGGCTGTCGCACACGGTGATCATTCAGGCCATGGCAACGCGGAGGCTTTGGCCACTTCTGCAACCACTTCTGCAACCACTTCTGCAACCACTTCTGCAACCAGTTCTTCAGCAAGTCCTGCTGCTACCTCATTGCAAGCATTGCAAGTGAGCCGCAGCATCGATGTCACCTTGCTCGATAGCATGAAGTTCACGCCAGACAGCATTCAAGTCAAGGCGGGTGAAACCATTCGTTTTGTGGCGCGCAACAAAGGCAAGTTAGCGCACGAGATGGTCATTGGCAATTCACAAGACATTGCAGCACATGCCAAAGAGATGCAAGAGATGGCAACTGCAGGGCAATCTCAGCATGCCCACCATCATGGCTCATCTGGCATGTGCGCCATTGCGGTCAGCGTGCCTGCAGGCGAGACTCGTGAATGGGTGGTCAAGTTTGGTGAGGCTGTTGAACTTGAAATGGCTTGCTTGGTGCCTGGTCACTTCGAAGCTGGCATGAAAGGCAAACTGGTTGTGACATCAGGGGACGCCAAATCTGAAGAGGCAAGCCCCGTCAAACCTGCAAAGCCCGCCGCCCACGATCACAGTCAACACAAGCACTAAGCCAAACGCCTTAACAACTGCTCCGTTGAAGCATCCAAGCCCGACACATCGCCCGTGAGCAATCGCGCATGAATGTCTTTGGCCAACACTTTGCCCAACTCCACGCCCCACTGATCAAAGCTGTTGATGCCCCACACGGCGCCGCTGACAAACACGCGATGCTCTTGCAAGGCAATCAAGGCGCCCAAATTGAAAGGTGTTAAATCTTCCAGCAAGATGAATGTGCTGGGTCGATTGCCCGCGAAGTTTTTGTGCCCGCCCGCATCCGACTTGCCCACCATCAAAGCTTGCGCTTGCGCCAGAACATTGGACAACAACAAAGCTTGGTGATCGGGCAACGCATGCGTGGCATTTTTAACCGCCACAAATTCAAGCGGCACCACGTCGGTGCCCTGATGCAGCATTTGGAAAAATGCATGTTGGCCATTGGTACCCGGCTCACCCCACAACACGGGGGAAGTGCCGTAAGGCAATGCTTGACCCGCATGGTCTACCTGCTTGCCATTGCTTTCCATTTCAAGCTGCTGCAAGTAGGGCGCAAATCGTTTCAAGGCGCTGTGATACGGTGCAATACAGCGACTGGTGTAGTGCAAAAAGTTGCGATACCAAACATCGAGCAGACCTAAACGAATGGGCAAATTGTGCGCAGGATCGGCATGAAGAAAATGCTGGTCCATGGCATGCGCACCTGCCAAGAACGAACGGAATTGTTCGGCACCAATGGCAATGGCCAAAGGCAAACCAATGGCTGACCACAATGAGTAACGGCCGCCCACCCAATCCCAAAAACCAAAACAAGTTTGAATGCCAAACTTGGCAGCGGTTTCCACATTGGTGGTGAGCGCTGCAAAGTGACGTGCCACATCGGTACCGCCTTGCGTTTCAAACCAACGTTTGGCCGACAAGGCATTGGTCATGGTTTCTAAGGTGGTGAATGTTTTAGAAGCCACCAAGAACAAGGTGTTCTCAACTTTCAAACCATTCAGCACGGCATCTAATTCGTGACCATCGACGTTGGACACAAAATGAAAACGCTTGCCTTTCAATGCGTATGACTGCAAAGCCATCACAGCCATTTGCGGACCCAAGTCAGAGCCACCAATGCCAATGTTGACCACGTCGGTGATTTGCACGTCCGCTCGTATTTTTTCGGCAAACAACAGCATGGCATCTAAGGTGCTGTGAACATCCTTCAAGCACGCTTTGACGGGCGCAGGTAGTGCCTCGGCAGCAGCGCCTTTAGCTGGATGACGCAACAACCAATGCATCACGGCACGGTTTTCGGTGGCGTTGATGGCCTCGCCATTGAACATGCGATTGCGATGCGTCAGCAAACCGGCTTGCTCGGCCAGCGCCAGCAAATGCGCCTCCACATTGGTATCCCAATGGTTCTTCGACAAATCGGCAAACACTCCCGGCGCCTCTTGACTGAAATGAGAAGCACGTTGCGCATCGGATGCAAACGCAGCACGCAAATCAAAACCAGAAAACGCTTTGGCTTGTTCCTTCAAATCTTGCCAAGCAGGCGTTTGATCACCTCGCATAAACTTCCTTATCAAGCGTTTTTAAGTATTTTGCGCCGCCAACATCAAGCCTTCCAACTTGATGGCGTCCACACAGAAAGCACGAATGCCTTCCGCCAATTTTTCGGTGGCCATGGCATCTTCGTTCAATGCAAATCGAAACTCGGCTTCGTTGTATTGCACCAAAGGCAAGTCCATGCCCTTGGCCGCTTGTGCATCCAAAGACGCCATCAATGCCGTTTCATTGGCGGCCAACAAAGCCAATAAATCAGGGCTGATGGTGAGCAAATCACAACCCGCCAAGGCCACAATTTGACCCACATTGCGGAAGCTAGCGCCCATCACCTCGGTGGCAATGTCGTTCTTTTTATAGTGGTTGTAGATGGCACGAACAGACTTGACGCCAGGGTCGTTGACGCCAGCATTCGAAGCTTCATCCCACGCAGAACCCGCCGTCTTTTTGTACCAGTCGTAAATGCGACCTACAAATGGTGAGATCAATTGCACCTTGGCTTGGCCACAAGCCACCGCTTGCGCAAACGAGAACAACAAGGTGAGGTTGGTGTGAATGCCTTCGTGCTCCAACACGGCCGCGGCTTGAATGCCTTCCCATGTGGCGGCAATTTTGATCAGCACGCGCTGACGTGAAATGCCCTGCGCTTCGTACAGGCTCATCAAGCGACGTGCACGTGCCAATGTGGCCGCGGTGTCAAAACTCAAACGCGCATCCACTTCTGTGGACACACGGCCCGGAATGGTCTTCAAAATTTCGCAACCAAAGCGCACCAACAAATGGTCCATCACCACGTCCAAAGGCTGGCCCTTGTGCGCCAACACAGCCTCTGACAGCAAGGGGGCGTACTCTGGTTTTTGCACCGCCTTCAAGATGAGCGACGGGTTGGTGGTGGCGTCTTGGGGTTGGAACTGCGCGAGTTGCTTGAAGTCACCGGTGTCAGCCACCACAGTGGTGTGTTGTTTGAGAGCGTCGAGTTGGTTCATATCAAAATATTTAAAACAAGTCTTGAATTATCAATGAAACAAAGTTACATTACAAAATCATTTTTATGTAACAAATAAACATGTCTTTTGATTTGGTCTTTTTTGGCGGTACGGGCGACCTGGTGTGGCGCAAACTGATGCCCGCGCTTTTTCAAGCTTTCCGTCACGGCACTTTGCCTGAGGGCGGCCGAATCATTGGCGTCGCCCGCGACAGCATGTCTGACGAGCAATACCAAACCCTCATTCAGTCGCGTTTTGAGCAAGTGGAAGGCGCCAAGCGTCCTAACGACGAAGAGTTTGCTCGCTTCAAGGCGATGCTCCACTATGAGCGCGTGGATTTGTCCAATCCAGCCGACTACGTCAAACTGGCTGCCCGTTTGGCCGAACGCAAAACCGACCACGTGGTGATGTACTTGGCCACAGCGCCCAGTCTTTTTAACACTGTGTGTGAACAACTTGGCGCGGCCCAACTGAACACCCCCCAAACTCGGATCGTTTTAGAAAAGCCACTGGGCCACGACCTCAAGTCCAACAAGGCCATCAACCAGAGCGTGCGCAAGGTGTTTGAAGAACACCAAATTTTCCGAATCGACCATTACCTGGGCAAACCTTCTGTACAAAATTTGTTTGCCATGCGCTTTGGCAATGCCTTGTTTGAACCCTTGTGGCGCCGTGAGCACATTGCCAACATTCAGATCACCATTGCCGAAGAGTTGGGCGTTGAAAAGCGCGGCGCGTTTTATGAAAACACCGGCGCGCTGCGCGACATGGTGCAAAACCACGCACTTCAATTGCTGTGCGCCATTGCCATGGAGCCGCCCATCAACGCGCATGCCGATGCCATTCGAGATGAGAAGCTCAAAGTGTTGCGCGCCCTCAAACCTTGGACACAAGAAACCTTGAACCAACATGTGGTGCGCGGCCAGTACAGTGGAGGCACAGCCCACGGTCAGGCTGTAGCGGGCTACAACGAAGAAACCGGTGTGAACCCCAACAGCAGCACCGAAACCTTTGTGGCGCTGCGCACCGAGATTGCCAACTGGCGCTGGGCCGGTGTGCCTTTCTACGTTCGCACCGGCAAGCGCTTGGCCTCAAGAGAGGCATACATTGAAATCAATTTTCGGCCGACACCCCATGCCATTTTCCAGGCCCCTGCGGGCGGCGTGAACAAGCTCATCATTCACCTGCAACCCAAGGACGGTTTGGAGTTGCATTTGTTTGCCGAAGGTCAAAACAAGCGCATCAAGTCCAACAACCAAAGCGCCCCCAACCTCAGTTCGGTGCACCTCGACCTCGACTTTGACAAGCGCTTTGGCAGCGAACGCGTGGGTGCTTATGAGCGCTTGTTGTTGGATGTTTTAGAGGGCCGCTTGAACTTGTTTGTGCGCAGTGACGAGCAAGAAGAAGCCTGGCGCTGGGTCGAACCCATCTTGCAACATTGGGCTGCCGATACGCAAGGCCCGCGCCACTACGCAGCAGGCACTTGGGGCCCCAGTGCATCCAGCGCCATGATTGCGCGAGATGGTTTTTGCTGGTCCGAAGAGATCTAAACCATGCTCGACCGTATCAAAGCCTGTCTTCCCTCCTTGGCGCCCGCCGAACAGCGCGTGGGCAAATTGGTTTTACTAGACCCCCGCGCTTTTGCCAATTTGCCAGTGACTGAATTGGCAGACAGAGCGCATGTGAGCAAGCCCACGGTGGTGCGGTTTTGCCGAAGTGTGGGCTACGATGGTCTGTCCGATTTCAAGCTCAAATTGGCCGGCAGTGTGAGCGAGGGTGTGCCCTTTATTCACCGCAGTGTGGACGCCGACGACAAAACCACCGACGTGATGGTGAAGGTGATCGACAACACGGTGGCAGCATTTCTTAAATACCGCAATGATGCATCTTCTTTTGCACTAGACCAAGCGGCTCAAGCTTTGGCGCTGACTCACAGCACGAGCAAACGCATTGAATTTTATGGTGTGGGCAATTCGGGCATCGTGGCGCAAGATGCGCACCACAAGTTTTTTAGACTGGGCATGAACACCATTGCATACAGCGATGGCCATATGCAAGTCATGAGTGCCTCCATGCTGAGCCAAGGCGACTGCGTGGTGATCATTTCCAACTCCGGCCGCACCCGCGACCTCATGGACTCTTGCGACATCGCCCGCAAACGCGGTGCGACCACCATCGTGATCACGGCCAGTGGCTCACCATTGGCCAGCGCCGGTCACATTCACCTGACGGCAGACCACCCCGAAAGCTACGACCGATACAGCCCCATGGTGTCAAGGCTTTTGCATTTGCTGATCATTGACATTTTGGCCACCACCGTGGCGCTTCGCATCGGCGAAACATTGCAACCTGCGCTGCGCGAAATGAAAAACAATTTGCGCAGCAAGCGTTACACCTGAACTTGAATACTCGCGCCCCCTAGACCTCTAGGGCTCAAGGCCCAAATTGACGATAACCTATTTCAATGCGATCGTGCCGTACCAGCCCTGTGCAAAACTGCGCGTGTTGTCGCTGTCGGTCATGATGCCAATGCCAATCAGCGCACCCGGCGGCTCGCCAAATGCTTTTTCGTAATCGGCGCGAATGTTGCGCTCATAGGAAAGCCATTGATTGAGCCGACCGGCGCCCGACTCCACCACCACTTTGCGAATGCGATCGGTTCTAGAGTTTTCAATGACCGAATTCAAGGGCCTTTTGTTGCACCACACATACATGAGCGTGGCATAAGGCATGGGCTCGCCGGTGACCAGCAAAGCCAACTCGTTGAGCATGGCGTTTTTGGCAGAGAATTGGCCACGGTCACCATCAAAGGCCAGCACCACCCGCACAGGTGAATCGTCGTGGTCTCTGAGGGCCATGTCGGCACCCTCAATGAGTTGGGAGACCTGCCAAGAAAAAGCCAGATCGTTCAATTGATCGGGCTCAACCCGGAGTGGATGCCGAAGCATGCTGGCCGCAGCATGCGCAGTGCCCTGCAAACTGGCGTGCCCCGTCCCGCTAGACATAAGCTTGACCAAAGTATATTGCGTCGACACTTTGCCTGGCAGCTTGACCGACTGCCATTTCAGTTGGTCCTCTGGCTGCCAAATGAGTTGCGGTAACGCACTGATTTTGGAAGGCGTTTGGGAATCTTGAATCGACAAAAAGGCGCAGCCTTGCAACGCGGGCAAAGCCAAAAGGACTAACCAGCCCATCCATGCCCAGCTTGGGTTGAGCTTGCTTGAGAATGAAAAGTTTCGAGCCATTTTGGAATGAACCTTTTGAAGCTTCCTAATTTGCCATAAAAAAACCCACCGTGCTACCACGGTGGGTTTTTTATGTTCTCAATAACCTGCTGACGTTTGTCAGCGAAGTGATTAGAAGTTGTGTGTCAAACCGATGAACTGGTTGCGGCCAGTCACCAAGTTGCCAGCGTTCAAGTTGGCAGAACCTTTTTCTGTCACAGAAGCTGCGAACACGGCCTTGGTACGCTTAGAGAAGTCGTATGTAGCGCCCCAACCAGTTTTGCTGGTCTTTGTAGAACCGTCTGTCTTAGACAAGTCGAGATCGCGGTCGGCATTGAAGCGGCCCAACTGGAAGTTGAAAGCACCGTAAGGCACGTTCACAGCCAACTCGGTTGCTTTGTGAGCGGCCATACCTTTGGTACCGGCAGCTGCAGTCAAAGACTGAGTGATGTTGCTCTTCTGGTTGAACTGGTTGGCGTACAGCTTGGCAAAGCCAAGGTCGTACACGCCAGAGATTTTTGTTTCTTTCAAGCCCATCAAGTCAGTGATTTCATAGTACTGAGCGTAAATAGGACCATTGGTGTAGTTCACACCAGTGGCGTTGGCATTTTGCCAGCGTGTCTTGGTGTTGGTGGCCAAGTTAGCAAGAGACAAGTCCCAAGCAGATGAGTAACCTGCACCAGTACCACCACCAAAGTATTTGTTGCTCTGGTTCTTAGCGTTGAAAGCCCAAACCTGGAAACCAGCCACGTTGGGAGACATGTACTGAAATTGACCAGACATACGTCCGTTGGCTGCCTGACCAGAAGCAGTCGTTTGGGCAGAGTCTTCCAAAACGTGCACAGGTGCTACACCGATGGCGTTTGTGAAGCGACCAAATGCAACTTGACCATACTGGCTGTCAACAGTCAATTTGGTTTGTTCAAACAAATTGTCATATGAATTGCCAGTGGCACTGTTTACATAACCATTGTTCGCGATACCAGTAGCAGAATTCCAGCGTGCTTGCACTGATGTGGACACTTTCAAGCCGCCGCCCAAATCTTCAACAGCACCGAATGTCAATGTGTTGCGGTCGCCTTTCCAAGCGCCCAGTGATTGTAAGTGGGTAACGCTAGTGCTGACGCCGTACATGATGGAACCAGACAAAGTAACAGTGGACTGAGCGAATGCGCCAGTTGCTGCCATAGCAGCCAAAACAACGAGGGTTTTTTTCATTTGAGAAGTTCTCCAAGGTTTAACAAGGGCCCCCGTTGGGTTGTTTGCAAACACTGCAAGCCAACCGTTTCAAGAGCCAACCTCCTTTAGGAAGTTGTGTGTATTCCACCAGAGGACGGGCCAGTCTGCAAAGAAAACGGTGTAAAGGAAAGGTTTTCCGTTGCTTACGCACAACAACCGAGCTAAACTTATCGCCATGAATGCCGATACTTTGATCCTCGCTGCCGACAGTGCCTTGCGCACCTTATTTGCCACGCCCAAGGCCGCCAGGCCGACGCCTCAGGCCGCCTCTGGTTTGGCCCCTGCCGACTTAACGGAAGCGGAGAAGTCACTCTCTGGGGCGCTGATGCGGGTGAACCATGTGGGTGAAGTTTGCGCTCAGGCTTTGTATGCAGGCCAATCTCTGGCCTCCAACAACCCTGCACTCAAAGCCAAACTCGACGCTGCCAGTCGCGAAGAAACCGATCACTTGGCCTGGACGGCTGAGCGTTTGCAGCAACTCAACAGCCGCCCCTCACTCCTCAACCCCGTTTGGTACGCCGGGGCCTTTGCCATTGGTTATGCGGCTGGCAAACTGGGTGGCGACAGGCTCAGCTTGGGCTTTGTGGTGGCCACTGAAAACCAAGTTGAAGCGCATTTGGCCGGACACATGACCCAGTTGCCGGCCAACGACTTGGCCTCCAAGGCCATCGTGGCGCAAATGAAATCAGATGAAATAGCGCATGCCCGCATGGCCCAAAAGGCGGGCGCGCTCGATTTGCCCAGCCCCGTCAAAAGCCTCATGGGTGCAGCCGCCAAGGTCATGACCACTGTGGCGCATCACATTTAAACCTCGATCAACTCAAAGCTGGTGCTGATGTTTGCGGTTTTGGCCAGCATGATGCTGGCTGAACAATATTTGTCATGGCTCATGGCCACGGCCCGCTCCACGGCCAAGGCAGGTATGCCTTGACCGCTGACTGTGAAATGCATGTGAATCTTGGTAAACACCTTGGGGTCGGTGTCGGCGCGTTCTGAAGTGAGCTTCACAGAACAGCCGCGCACATCATGACGACCACGTTTCAAAATTAAGACCACATCGTAGGCTGTGCAGCCGCCAGTTCCAGCCAACACCGTTTCCATGGGTCTCGGCGCCAAGTTTTGGCCACCGTTTTCAGGCTTGGCCGCATCGGGCGCGCCGTCCATCATGAGCACATGGCCACTGCCTGTTTCGGCCACAAAACCCATTCCAGAGCGCGCGCCGGTCGCGCCGGTCCAACTGACTGTGCATTCCATTTTGGTGAATTCTTTCTACATGATTTGAGGCCAATGAACAGCCGTCATGGTAAAGCCAATGCAAAGGTATTGCACTGCAGCATTTTTTATGTAGAATTTGATGCCATGGTGTTTGAGGATGTTTGAAAACACTGACCGTTTGTCTCCTCCACCCTCTGAAAAGGTGGATTTGCCCCGAGTCGCAAGGCTCGGGGCATTTTTTTTGACCGCTATCATTCGGGTATGACACCGAAACACCTCAAACCTGCCGACTATCTTCAAAAAATTCTGAACGCCCGCGTTTACGACGTGGCCACAGAATCGGCGCTAGAGACTGCCAAAAACTTAAGCCAACGCCTGCACAACACAGTGCTGTTCAAGCGCGAAGATCAGCAACCCGTGCACAGTTTTAAATTGCGTGGCGCCTACAACAAGATGGCACAACTGACACCCGCACAATTGAAAAAAGGCGTGATTTGCGCCTCTGCTGGCAACCATGCGCAAGGTGTGTCCTTGGGTGCCAGAAGGTTGGGTTGCCGCGCCGTCATTGTCATGCCCACCACCACACCGCAAGTCAAGGTAGATGCGGTGAAAGCTTTGGGAGGTGAAGTGGTGCTGGTGGGCGAAAGCTATTCTGACGCTCACAAGCACGCTTGCATGCTTGAGAAAAAAATGGGCATGACCTTCGTCCACCCCTTTGACGATCCCGATGTGATTGCGGGGCAAGGCACCATTGCCATGGAAATATTGCACCAACATCATGGCTCTTTGGACGCCGTGTTTGTGGCCATTGGCGGTGGCGGCCTCATTGCGGGTGTGGCCAATTACATCAAAGCCGTTCGGCCAGACATCAAAGTCATTGGCGTTCAAATGAACGACTCCAACGCCATGATTCAATCGGTGAATGCCAAGAAACGCGTGACCTTGGACGATGTGGGCTTGTTCTCTGATGGCACCGCCGTGAAGTTGGTGGGCGAAGAAACCTTTCGCATTGCGCGCGGTTTGGTCGACGAGTACATCACCGTCGACACCGACTCGGTGTGCGCGGCCATCAAGGATGTGTTTGTAGACACACGCTCCATCGTCGAGCCCGCAGGCGCTTTGGCCGTGGCTGCTATCAAACAATATGTGGCCAAACACAAAACCAAAGGTCAGACCTACGCCGCCATTTTGTGCGGGGCCAACATCAACTTTGACCGCCTGCGATTTGTGGCCGAACGGGCGCAAGTGGGCGAAGAGCGCGAAGCGCTTTTTGCAGTCACCTTGCCTGAAGAGCGTGGCAGTTTCAAGCGCTTCTGCGAACTCATTGGCAACCTGCCTGGCGGCCCGCGCAACGTGACGGAATTTAACTATCGCATCAGTGATACCGCGCAAGCGCACGTGTTTGTGGGCCTCTCCACGCAAGGTGCTGGTGAGAGCACCAAAATTTCAAACAACTTTCAAAAGCACGGTTTTGAAAACATTGATTTGAGCCATGACGAGTTGGCGCAAGAACACATTCGCCACATGGTGGGTGGCCACTCCAATTTGGCCAAGGACGAGCGTCTGATGCGATTTGTGTTTCCAGAACGGCCCGGCGCACTCATGAAGTTTTTGAACCTCATGCGCCCAGGTTGGAACATCAGCTTGTTTCACTATCGAAATCAGGGGGCCGACTACGGCCGCATTTTGGTGGGACTTCAAGTACCGCCCAAAGATGCACAGGCGTTTGAAAAATTTCTCACCACCTTGGACTACCCTTATGTGGAAGAGACGCACAACCCCGTTTATCGAATGTTTTTACAACATTGAATCAAACCGCTTCAGGTCTTTAAGCTGAATGCCTTAAAGCCTCATCGCTTGATCAGTTGCCTGCCTTGGGCATTTCAACGACGACTGTGGGCGGGTCTTGCAAACTGCTAGACAAGCGAGCTGCGCCACGATCCACAGAGTGCAACACCCAACCAGGTGCCACAGTTTGGCCAGGCAAATAAGCCTTGGGCGGCAGTCCATCGACCGACAATAGCGCACTCCCCCGACCCGAACTACCAGCCACCACCCCAAGCAGGGTCCATTGATGGCTGGGGTTGGCCTTGGACTCAGCATTGGCAGATGCAGAGAAGTTGGGCGGTGGCGCGCCCAATGCCTGAGCGACAAGCGCCTTGTCTGGCGCTGTCAAAATGGATGCGCCGAATTGCGCATTGAGCAACGGGCTAGAAGCCTCTGGCAATTGAGTGAGGGGCGCAGACAAGCTTTGCATTTGAAGCACCCATGCCACCCCCGAGTAAGCCACCAAGGCGCCCAATACCCAAGCCCAGAGTGCCGGCCACGGCGAGCGAGCAGGCGGCCCCGAACGCATCGAAGCTTTGGCGGTGAGGGCTTGAGGACGCGTTGGCGTGGCTTGTAACATGACGGGATTATGATGGACAAATATGACGCGCGCAGAGGGCCCTCGACCATGAACAGACCAGCAGAAAATTTAACAGCCATGACGCCTACATCGCATGACTTGAACACCCCGCCTTTGACAAAGGCTCGCCGCACAGCAGCCCAACGCGGCTTCACCCTGATTGAGTTGATGGTGGTGCTGGCCATCATTGGCATTTTGGCTGCCTTGGTGGTGCCCAATGTGCTGGGTCGTGCGGATGACGCGCGCATCATGGCGGCCCGCACCGACGTGGGCAATTTGGTGCAAGCCCTGAAGCTTTACAAACTCGACAATCAACGCTTTCCCACGGCAGAACAAGGCCTGCAGGCCTTGGTGGTCAAGCCCACTGCCGAACCTGTGCCCCTGCAATGGAAAAGCTACCTCGATAAATTGCCTGCCGATCCATGGGGCAGGCCCTACCAGTACCTCAACCCCGGCATCAAAGGCGAAGTGGACGTGATGTCTTGGGGCGCAGATGGCCAATCGGGTGGTGAGGGTGTGAATGCCGACATCGGCAGTTGGCAATAAGGTCTTTGCACAGACCGGCCAGCGAGAAGTCAATTCATCGCTGGCCTTAGCGCGTGCGTTAGATGAACCGTGCCGCAGGCATAGCCACAAGGCCATGGCTGGCTTCACACTCATTGAACTGCTGGTGGTGATTGCACTCATTGCCTTGGGCACGGCCGCCGTGAGCTTCAGCTTGAGAGACAGCGCAGAAAGCGCCTTAGAGCGGGATGCTGAGCGATTGGCCGCCCTGTTTGAATCGGCCCGAGCCCGCTCCAGAACCAGTGGCATTCCTGTTCAATGGCACCCGCAAACATCGCAAGACACCCTGAATTCACCAGCGTCAGCAGGCGCTCAATTTGTGTTTGAGGGCTTGCCGCCGCTCACGCTGCCCACCGAATGGCTTTCACCTCGCACCGAGGTTGATGCCGATGCGCGCATTGTGCTGGGACCCGACCCCATCATTGGCCCACAACGGGTGGCTTTGCGCGCCCAACAACTTCAAGTGTGGGTGAGCACCGATGGCATCCAGCCTTTCAAAGTCACGCGGGTTGCGCCATGAGTTTGAAGCCCGCACCAGCCGCATGTTCACAGGGGCCAAACCCACGCCCCAAAAACTCAAGTGGTTTTACCCTCATTGAGGTGTTGGTGGCGCTGAGCATTGTGGCGGTGGCACTGTTAGCGGGCATGCGCGCCACCGATGCCTTGAGCCGCAATGCAGCACGGCAATCCACACAATGGCTGGCGCAAATTTGTGCAGAAAATGAGTTCAGCAAATTGCGCTTGTCTCGCCAATTTCCGGGGGTGGGTGAAAGCAGCATCGGCTGCCAACAAGCCGGCTTCTCCTTCCAGGTCAATGTCAGTGTGAACGCCACACCCAATCCCAACTTCAGGCGGCTCGATGCCCGGGTGGTCTTGCTCCGTGGCGATGACACGACCCCGATGCTTCAGTTGTCCACGGTCATGGGGCGCTACTGATGAAAGCGTCCGCTGGTTTTACCTTGATTGAAGTGTTGGTGGCCAGCGCTATTTTGTCGCTCATGGCCCTGTTGTCATGGCGCGGCTTGGATGGCATGTCGCGGGCGCAAACTGCGCTGCAAGAACGCAGCAACGCCGCCCAAACATTGCAGGTCGGCTTGGCCCAATGGCGAACCGATTTGGACAGCATGATGGTTCTGCCCAACACCCCCGCACTCGACTGGGATGGGCGCGTGTTGCGCATCACCCGTCAGCATTTGCAAGACCCTCAAGCCGGCGTTCAGGTAGTGGCATGGACCTTGGCCAACGGCCAATGGACGCGCTGGCAATCGGCGCCACTGACCCAAGCCGATGCCTGGGCGCAGGCTTGGAAAAATGCGCAAATTTGGAGCGAATCCGCGGGTCGCCTGAACACCAACACGTCCAGCGAAGTCTTGATTCACCCTGTTCGTGATTGGCAAATTTATTTTCACCGAGATGGCGCTTGGAGCAATGCATTGTCCAGTGAAGGATCTCGCTCAGACTTGGGCAAAAAACCCATCGGTGCCTCTGCCATGCTGCCAGAAGGCATTCGTTTGGTGATTGATTTGGCCAATGACAACAGCCTTCAAGGCAAACTCAGCCTCGATTGGGTGAGGCCCACTTTCACAGTGGTGAAACAATGAAAGCGCACAATGCCTTGAATCAATCAGGCGCAGCCCTCGTCAGCGCCATGCTGGTGGTGACCTTGGTGGCCACGCTGGCCAGTGTGGCACTGTGGCAGCAATGGCGTTCTGTTGAGGTGGAAGTGGCCGAGCGTCACCGAATTCAATCTTCTTGGCTGCTGAATGGCGCCATGGATTGGACAAGATTGATTTTGCGCGAAGATGCTTTGGCGGGTGTGGCCGGTGCGTCACTCAGCGGCACTGGTGGCAGCATCAGCGCCAATGGCGGCGTGGACCATCTGGGTGAGCCTTGGGCTTTGCCTTTGAAAGAAGCTAAATTGTCTACATTTTTGTCGCAGGATCAGCAGTTGCGAGAAGGCGACCCAGAGGTGTTCTTATCGGGTCAAGTGAGCGATGCGCAGGGCCGCTTGAACCTCAGCAACTGGGTTGAGGCACCTGCTGGCAATCAAGCAGCGAAGATTTCTGAACCCATGCGTCTGAGCATGCAGCGTTTGTTCAATGTGTTGGGTTTGCCCGCTTCAGAATTAGAAAGCTTGTCTCGCGGGTGGTTGGCGGCCACACAAGCGGCGCGTTCGGTGAATCAAAGCCAAAGCCCAAATCCAAATCCAGCCAGCCTTTTGCCACAGCAAATCGGCCAACTCCAATGGCTGGGCCTCAGCCCCCAATCCGTGCAACGCTTGGCACCGCACCTGAGCATTTTGCCCGAGCCCTCGCCCTTGAATGTCAACACTGCCAGTGCCGAGGTGCTCTATGCCGCAGTGCCAGGCCTTGAGCTTTCGACGGCACAAAAGTTTGTCCAACAACGCTCGCGCACTCACTTCAAAAATCTGTCCGACGCGGCTTTGGCCTTGGATGTCAAAACCCTCGAGTCCAGCCGCTTTTCAGTGGGCACCCGTTATTTTGAAGTGTGGGGCAGATTGAGATTGGAAGATCGAACGCAAGAAGAAACGGCCTTGATCTTTCGCGATGGCGGTCAAACCAGCTTTGTATGGCGGCAAAAAATAGCGGGCATTCTCCCGCCGGTACAGCAAGACTCGCTCCTACAATCGAGTCAGCCATGAGCACGCACGTTTTTTCATTGCCCTTGCGCCCAGATGCTGGCGCCCTGTATGCCGAAACGGTCATCCCGTCGGCCGCGGCTGGCGCGCGCGACAAAGAGGTTTGGGCATGGGTGCCTGCGGCTGCGATTTCCTGGCACAAGGTCACGCTTCCGGCTGGCCTGCAAAAACAAGCCAGTCGAATGAAGCCCGCGCTTCAAGCTTTGTTAGAAGAAACACTGCTGGACGACGCTGAGTCAATGCATTTGTCGCTGCAGCCGGGCTGGCAAGCAGGATCGGAAGTTTGGGTGGCGGCATGCCACAAAGCTTGGCTTCAAACGCACATTCAACAATTGCAAAGCATGGGGCATGGGGTGCACCGGATCTTGCCAGAATGGGCGCCCTCGTTGGATTTAAGACAGCCTCATGCAGAAGCTTCCAACGCTTCAGCGGCCACATGTTCTGCTTGGATTGGCGGCACACCTGATGACCCTTGGCTCTGGGTCAGCGACTCGGAAGGCGCGTGGCGACTGCCTTTGGAGGCGGGACTGATGTATTGGGCGGAGCGCATGCGTTCGGCGGGGTCTGCCGGTTCTAGCCCCATTGAAGCTGGCTCTCCCCTGGTCATTCAAGCCTCTCCTGCCGTGGCTGAACTGGCCCAAAGGTCTTTGCTCGGTTTGCAAAATAAGTTGACGGCCAGCCTGGCAGACGCTGTCTCGGCATGGCGCATCGAAACCTTGCCAACCCAAGAAAGAATGCTGCGTGCGGCTGAAACGCAGTGGGATTTGGCACAGTTTGAATTTGCGGCCCATGGCAGCGCTCGATGGCGCCAAAGCTTGCTCCGCGCTTGGCAAAGCTTCACGCGCGAAACCGCGTGGCGCCCCGTCCGTTGGGGCCTGGTGAGTCTTGTGGTGGTTCAATGCTTGGGCCTCAATGTTGTGAGCTGGCAACTGAATGACAAGCTCAAAACACAGCGTGACATGCAAAAAAATCTGCTCACCCAAACATTTCCCAACGTGCCTGTGGTCGATCCTTCTTTGCAAATGGCCCGTGAATTAGAAAGACTTCAACGCAACGCAGGCACGCTCAAAGCGGGTGATTTGGAGTCGGTGCTGCAGGCTGTGGGTGCCAGCTTGCCCGCCTCTCAAACTGTGAGTGCCCTCGATTTTTCAGGTCGTGGTGAAGCGCCTGGTTCAGAGACAAAGTTACAAGGCTTGGCGCTTTCTACCGAGCAAGAAAAAAGCTTCGTACAAGCCTTGGCCGCCAAGGGCTATACAGCGCAGCTGCGTGGCTCAGACTGGCGTATTTTGGCAAACACCGCAAGGCCTTGAGCATGAACATGACCCTGAAGTTTCGCCAAGCCTTGCAGCAATTGCCAGACAAAGATCGGCAACGGCTCAAAGTTTGGGTCTGGCTTTTGGTGGCTGTGTTGGTGGGCATGTTGAACCTGTGGCCTGCGCTTCAAAGCTACCAACAAGCACCGCTTCAATTGGCCAAATTGGAAACGCAAACACAAGCTCTGAAATCCATGCAAGCGCAAGCCAAGGCTTTGCAAAATGCCCCTCGGATCAACGCAGCAGAAGCCCGCGCCATCTTGCAACAAATCACCACTGACGGGCTGGGCAATGGGGCCAAACTCAGCACCGATGGCACCCTCATCACACTCACTGTGTCGTCCACTTCGGCGGAGGCTTTGGCGCAATGGCTGTCGGCCGCCCGAGCTCAAGCGCAAGCCTTACCGGTGGAAGCGCACTTGCAAAAATCGAGTGGCACATCAAAAGATGCCAAAGATGCCAAAGATGCCAAAGACGCCAAAGACGCCAAAGACGCCAAAGAATCTTGGCGTGGCAGCATCATCCTCAGCTTGCCGAGCCGATCATCATGAGCACCCCTCAGCGCCCGTTCCGACCCAGCCCTTTGGCTGTGGGCCGCAAGCCAAGTTCAAACTGGCGTTGGGCTGCCACAGGGGCTTTGGTGGGCGGCTTGCTGTCGGTCTTCATGAACATGCCTGCGCAGTGGCTGGCCTCTGCCTTGTGGCACTTGTCAAAAGGCCAGATTCAAGTTCAAGAAGCTGAGGGTTCTGTGTGGCTAGGTTCGGGCAAGTTGGTCCTCACGGGCGGCGCAGGTAGCCGCGATGCCATGGCACTGCCTGGTCGGCTGCAATGGCAAGTGCAGGGCTTGTACAGCTTCAACAGCTTGCCAAGCATTCAGATGAACATCACGGCTGCATGCTGCATGAAGCAAGCCATGCCAATGCAGTTGTCTCGCAACACTCAGTTGGCCGCATGGCGTCTTCAGGTGGGTGCGCATGTGTCGCAATGGCCCGCTCAGTTGCTCAGTGGCTTGGGCGCGCCTTGGAACACTTTGCAGCCAGAGGGTCGTTTGATTTTGCAAACGCAGCCCTTGGTGCTAGATTTTCAGCAAGGCAAAACAGGGCTACAAGGCAGTGCCACTTTGACAGCCGAAGATGTCTCGTCCAAACTCAGCACGCTCAAACCCATGGGCTCTTACTTGCTCAGCTTGGTGAGTGAAAGCGCAGCGCAGGGCGGCCCTGCTTTAAGCTTGGTCACGCAGTCGGGCAGTTTGCTTTTGAGTGGCCAAGGCCAATGGCATGGCGCCCAATTTCAATTTCGAGGCGAAGCCACCGCCGTGCCAGAACACGCAGAGGCTTTGTCAAATTTACTGAACATCATTGGACGGCGCGAAGGTGCGCGCAGTTTGCTTTCATTGGGTTGAACATCATGTCCTACAGAATGCCACACACACAACAAAACTCTTTTTCGCTGTTGCCCAAGCACAGCCTGTGGTGCTTGCTGATCAGCTTGCCCTTGATTTGCTTGGCTCTGGCCAATGTGGCGCACGCACAGCCACAACCGTCAGAGAAGAAATCCGAGAAAAAATCTTCTGCCAAATCATCGGCAGAGCCCGTCACGCTCAACTTCAACAATGCCGACATCGATGCCGTGGCCAAAACCTTGGCCACCTTGTCGGGCCACAACGTGGTGGTCGATCCGCGCGTCAAAGGCACCATCACACTGACCAGCAATGTGCCGGTGTCGCCTGCGCAAGCACTCCGTTTGTTTGCCGCTCAACTGCGCACCCAAAGCTATGCCTTGGTGGAGTCGGCTGGGCTTTATTTGGTGGTGCCGGAGGCCGATGCCAAATTGCAAAGTGGCGGCGTGTCGGCTGGCGCAGTGCCCGCCTCCAATGGCCAAATCGTGACCCAAATTTTCCAACTCAACCACGAAAACGCCAACAATTTGGTGCCCATTTTGCGGCCCCTCATTAGCCCCAACAACACGGTCAACGTCAACCCTGGCACCAATGCCTTGGTCATCACCGACTACGCCGACAACCTGCAGCGCTTGTCGCGCATCATCGCGGCGCTCGATGTGGCCAATGCCACGGGCGTCGAGGTTGTTCAGCTCAAGCACGCCTTGGCCACCGATTTGGCGCCCTTGCTGCAGCGCTTGCTCGACGCGGGTGCCGCCAGTACCGGCGCGCCCGCTGCGGGTTCTTCGGATGGCTCTTTTAAAACCACGGTCATGGCCGAGCCTCGCAGCAACTCTTTGGTGCTGCGCGCAGCCAATTCGGCTCGCTTAGGCTTGGCCCGCTCCTTGGTTGCTCAGCTGGACAACCCCTCCGACACGGGCCCCAATGCGGCCAGCGGCAACATCCATGTGGTGTACTTGAAAAATGCCGATGCCACCAAACTGGCCGCCACATTGCGCGCAGCGCTCACCGCGCAATCGAGTGCACCGAACCCCTCGGGATCTGGGGCCGCCGGCGCCACTCAGAACAGCACCATGAACAGCGGTGCTGGCGGCAGCTTCAATGCCAGCACCTCCCAGGCTTCCACCGGCGGTCAAATTCAAGCCGACCCGTCCACCAATTCTTTGATCATCACGGCCCCTGAACCTCAGTACCGCCAAATCAGGGCCGTGATTGAAAAGCTCGACGCGCGCCGTGCGCAGGTTTTTGTGGAGAGTTTGATTGCCGAAGTGAGTGCCGAGAAAGCCGCAGAATTTGGCGTGCAATGGCAAGGCCCAGTGGGCAACAAAGGCGATGCCAACATTGGCCTCTTGGGCACCAACTTCAAAGTGGGCGGTGCCAACCTCATTTCCTTGGCCACACAAGGCGCCAACGGCACTGTGGCTCCTTCTTCAGGTTTGAACGTGGGCGTGGCCCATAACAGCAACGGCACTTACGTGCTGAGTTTCTTGGCACGTTTTTTACAGTCCACGGGCGATGGCAATGTGCTGTCAACACCAAACCTGCTCACCCTGGACAACGAAGAAGCCAAAATTGTGATTGGTCAAAACGTGCCCTTTGTGACGGGTCAATACACCAACAACAATACCAACGCTGGCGCCGTCAACCCGTTTCAAACCATTGAGCGAAAAGACGTGGGCTTGACGCTCCGGGTCAAACCGCAAATCAGTGAAAAGGGCACCATCAAGTTGCAAATTTACCAAGAGGTTAGCCGACTTGACCCAGCCTCTCTTTACTCAGCCACGGGTTTGATCACCAACAAACGGTCCATCGAGTCGAGCGTGTTGGTGGAAGATGGTGCCATTGTGGTGTTGGGCGGCCTGCTGCAAGACGAGTACGGCAGCAGCGAAGAGCGCGTGCCTGGGCTGGGCGATATTCCAGTCTTTGGCAATCTGTTCAAGGCTGAATCTAGAAGCCGCAAGAAAACCAACCTGATGGTTTTCTTAAGACCCGTGGTGGTTCGTGATGGCGCCTCCACTGAGAACCTTTCGATTGACCGTTACGAGCAAATGCGAAGCATCCAAATTGACTCACAACCCATGGCGGCGCCTGGTTTGCCTGCCTTGGGTGCGCCTGTCATGCCCGAAGTCAAACGTTGATCACACCCTGAACGTCGAACACAGAAGATGGCCCAAAGATTCGCACTCCCCTACGCCTTTGCGCGCAGCCAATTGCTGTTGTTGGAAGACGATGGCACACGGCTCACGCTGTGGCTGTGCCCAGAAAGTGCGGCCAATGCCATCTCTGAAGTGATGCGCAAATGGGGTCATGGCAGCATGGGGCTGGACATTGCGCATGAAGACGTGGCTTTGCTGCGTCAGCGCATTGGCAACGCCTATTCGGCCCAATACGGTGCCAGCGAATCCAGCGCCGCAGCGGTGGTGAGCGAGGTCGAATCTGCGGCCGATTTGTCGCGCATGATGCAAGAGCTGCCAGCCGTAGAAGACTTGCTGGAAACCAGCGACGATGCGCCCATCATTCGCATGCTCAACGCGCTCCTCACCCAAGCAGCCCGAGATGGTGCCAGCGACATTCACATCGAGCCCTACGAGCGCCATTCAAGCGTGCGCTTCAGAGTCGATGGCAACTTGCGCGAAGTGGTTCAACCCAACCGCGCCTTGCATGCCGCCCTCATTTCGCGCCTGAAAATCATGGCCGAACTCGACATTGCCGAGAAACGCTTGCCGCAAGATGGCCGCATCAGTTTGCGTTTAGGCTCCCGCGCTGTCGATGTGCGCGTGTCGACTTTGCCCAGCGCCCATGGCGAGCGCGCCGTGCTCAGATTGCTCGACAAATCAGACACCCGCCTAAGCCTTGAGTCTGTGGGCATGCAAGGCGCCACCTTGCAGCGTTTCCAGCAATTGGTCACTCAAGCCCATGGCTTGGTGTTGGTCACCGGCCCCACAGGCTCGGGCAAAACCACCACCTTGTATGCGGCCCTGCAAAGCCTAGACGCCACGGGCAGCAACATCATGACCGTGGAAGACCCCATTGAATACGAACTGGCCGGCGTGGGTCAAACGCAAGTCAATGCCAAGATAGATTTGACATTTGCCAAGGCCCTGCGCGCTATTCTTCGGCAAGATCCTGATGTGATCATGATTGGTGAAATTCGCGATTTCGAAACAGCTCAAATTGCCATTCAAGCTTCCATGACGGGCCACTTGGTGTTGGCCACGCTGCACACCAACGACGCCGCCAGCGCCGTCACACGCCTCACCGACATGGGCATTGAGCCTTTCCTCTTAAGCTCTTCTCTCCTAGGTGTGTTGGCCCAACGCTTGGTGCGCAAGCTTTGCACACAGTGCCAGGGCAGCGGCTGCGTGCATTGCGGCCAAACAGGTTACGCCGGGCGCACGGGCATTTTTGAGTTGCTAATCACCGACGATGCCCTGCGCGCACAAATTCACGACAAGCAATCAGAAGCCCACATTCGCGAAGCCGCCTTGGCAGGCGGCATGGTGCTGATGCGTGACGATGGCCAGCGCTTGGTAGATTTGGGCATCACACGCGCCGAAGAGTTGCTGCGCGTCACGCGCGACTGAGCCCATTCAAGCGCCGCCAACCATGCCTGCCTATTCATTTGAAGCCCTGCAAAACGATGGTGCCTTGCGCAAAGGCGTGATTGAAGCAGACAGCGTGAAGTCGGCGCGCAGCCAGTTGCGTGCGCAATCTTTGGTGCCCCTTCAGGTGCTGGCATTGGCACCCAACTCTGAGTCTGGCAAAAGCATTTGGCAATACAACATTGGCTCAAGCCGATGTTTTTCTGCCAACGATCTGGCCGTGTGGACGCGCCAATTGGCCAGCCTGGTGGGAAGCGGTCTGCCCTTGGAACGCGCCTTGGCCGCGCTCAGCGATGAAGCGGAAAACGAAAAGCAAGCGCACCTGGTGGCCAATTTGCGGGCGGAAGTGAACGCCGGTTTAGGCTTGGCCAAAGCCATGGCCCAACACCCCCAAGAATTTTCTTCTTTGTACACCGCGGTCATTGGCGCGGGAGAACAAGGCGGCAATTTGGGCCAAGTGTTGGAGCAGTTGGCCAACGATTTACAAGATCAGCAAACCCTCAAAGCCAAGTTGCTCAGTGCGTCTTTGTACCCGGCCATCGTGAGTGCCATTGCCTTGGTCATTGTGATTTTTTTGCTCAGCACCGTGGTGCCGCAAGTGGCTCAGGTGTTTGCGGGCAGTCAGAGAAAATTGCCAGCACTCACCCAAGCCATGCTGGCTTTGAGCGATTTTGTGCGTCACCAAGGTCTTTATTTGCTGCTGTTCTTAGGTGCCGGCTGGATCGGTTTTGGTCAAGCCATGAAACAACATGCGCTGCGCGTGCGCTTTGATGCCGCAGTGCTCCGTTTGCCTGTGGTGGGCCGCTTGGCCACGGGCTACAACACCGCCAGATTTGCCAGCACCTTGGCCATGCTCACCGGCGCAGGGGTGCCCATTTTGAAAGCGCTTCAATCGGCCGCAGACACACTGTCTAACCAAGCCATGCGCGACGACGTGCTCGATGCGCTGGCCTTGGTGCGCGAAGGCGCGCCCTTGGCCATGGCCATGGGCCAGAAAAAACGCTTTCCCAGTTTGCTGGCCATGTTTGCTCGCTTGGGTGAACAAACGGGTCAATTGCCGCTCATGCTGCAACGTGCCGCGCAACAACTCTCTGCCGATGTTCAACGCCGTGCCATGTCCTTGGCCACCATTTTGGAGCCCCTCCTCATTGTGGCCATGGGCGGCGTGGTCATGCTCATTGTGTTGGCGGTGCTCATGCCCATCATGGAATTGAATCAGTGGGTGCGATGATGCCCTTCGTACTAGACTTTCAAACAAGGAGTGCGCTATGCCAGTCAGCTTAGACGGTCAATTGGTGGTGGCCATTTCATCCCGCGCCCTGTTTGATTTTGAAGAAGAAAACCAAGTCTTTGAACAAGGTGACGACCGCGCCTACATGAACCTGCAACTCGAACGCTTGGAAGTACCCGCCAAACCCGGCGTGGCTTTTTCCTTGGTCAAAAAATTGTTGGCCTTCAACGACGAAGGCACGCAGCGTGTGGAAGTGGTTATTTTGTCGCGCAACGATCCGGTGTCGGGCATGCGTGTGTTCAGATCGGCGCAGCATTATGGTTTGCACATTCAACGCGGCAGTTTTACACGAGGCCAATCGCCTTGGCGCTATTTAAAACCCCTTAACGCCAATCTGTTTTTGTCCACGCATTTGTCTGATGTTCGTGCAGCATTGGACGCTGGCGTGCCCGCGGCTCAGGTTTATCCCAATTCTGCACACGCTTCGGCAGCCCATCCGCATGAAGTACGCATTGCCTTTGACGGCGATGCGGTGCTGTTTTCAGACGAAGCAGAACGTGTTTTTCAATCGGAAGGCCTTTCAGCATTTCAAGCGCACGAACATGCAAAGGCTGCACAGCCCTTGTTGGCGGGGCCCTTCAAGCCATTGCTATCGGCCTTGCAACGCTTGCAACAAGAAGGCACGCCCGCCATGCGCATTCGCACGGCCTTGGTCACGGCGCGCAGCGCGCCCGCACACGAACGCGCCATTCGAACACTCATGCAATGGAACATTGAAGTGGACGAAGCCATGTTCTTGGGCGGATTGGCCAAAGGCGAATTCTTAAAAGAGTTTGAGCCCGACTTTTTCTTTGACGACCAAACGGGTCATATTGAGTCAGCGGCACAGCATGTGCCGGCAGGGCATGTGGCCAGTGGCATCAGTAATCCACCGAGCTCATGAGCCTGACCTGCCCCCTTGAGACGTACCATTGATTAAGAAGTAGTCCGGTTTTGCAAGGTTAATCTAAAAATTGATTGTTGTTGGAATCAGTGGCAAAGATTTGAATCCTCTGCTGCTGGGCGAACTGTGAGGGCGGAATCCTCCCCAGACTGCTGTGGGGCCTGACTTCGTTGTAGTCTTTGCGCCATTCAGCTATGCAATCTCTGGCTTGTGGCAAGCTTTGAAACCATTGCTCATTCAAGCATTC
>Ga0209598_10000888_pt1 | contig 24334 bp, 18 predicted proteins | sample M_140807_EF_Meta_FD_187317 | JGI IMG/M metagenome (GOLD analysis project Ga0209598, IMG submission 187317) | Freshwater microbial communities from Lake Montjoie, Canada to study carbon cycling - M_140807_EF_MetaG (SPAdes) (version 2) | ecosystem: Environmental > Aquatic > Freshwater > Lake...
CCCGTCACGCGAAAGCGTGACACTCCCGGGTTGGAGCCGCACTGGTGCAGTGGCAACACTGTGTCGGAATTCACCCTTGGGTGGATTAGAGAAATGGCTGCCAGCTCACTAAGGAAACTTGGTGGGCCACAGAATCCGGCTTACGGATTCCACAGGAACGAGGGCCGGGTGGCGAAAAGGCCATCCGGCCTTCGCCTTTTTAGGTCAGTCGGACTGTTGATACGCTGCTTCGACTCGCTCAGCGATATCTCGAAATTGGCTATCAACCTCGTAGATTTTTTTAAACTCCTCTAACGCTTCCATTTTTTTGCCCATCTCCTCAAGAATCACACCCAGGGAGTAGATGGCATCTTTCTTCACCACATCCATGGCCACGATTTCCGAGGCGGCTAGGGCATACTGCTTCGCCGCAAGGTCGAGCATTTTGCGCTTTTGATAGGACACCCCTAAAAGATTGAGTGCGCGATGACGAACGGAGGGTTGTCGGAGGGCCTGCTGAAGTTCTGGAACTGCCTCTTTAAAAGCCCCGTTGTCGATTAGAGCCTCGCCCAGATCGAATCGGTATTGCAGATCGTTCGGGTAACGCTTCACACGCTCCTTGGCGCCTTCCAAAATAATCGCTTTTTTGCGTGCCAAGATCTCGGCACAAACAGAATCCTCTGCTCCCGCCGCTTTGGCCTGTTCCCATTCGAGGTCGAGCTGGGCGCACTGAAGTCGGAAAACCGATTTCTCCAAAACAGGATCGGTCTTTTGGGTCAGCTCGTGCGCAAACTGAAACCATTGCAGGGCATGATCCAGAGAGCCTTGCGTTTCGCATAACTCCGCAATCTGCTTCGCCAGTGTCACATTCTGGGGTTCATTTTCGAACTGTGCGTGAAGCCTACCCAACTGTTCCGCAATTGCCTCGGCCGACTTCACTACCTTGGAGGCCGATTCGAGGGCAGAGCTTTCTTCTTTATTTTTTAGAGAGTCCCGAAAATCTTCCGACTTTTCCCATCCACCACTTTGCGTGGCAACGAGAGCACTGGCGTCCTTCATCCCTTTGAGGGCGGCTCCATCGGTGGGAGAAATTTCCATGATGGTTTGGTAAACATCACGAGCTTTCGCCATCTGTTTTGCGGCGATCAGTGCACGGGCCAGACCGTGCAGGTTTTGCGTGTCTTGGGGCTTGGCCGTGCGGACCGTTTCAAAGGCAAATACCGCAGTTCCAGGAAGGTCGTTCTCAAGGGCGATCTCACCGAGCGCGCCATTGGCTTGCGGGCTAAAGGGATCGAGATTGAGGGCTTCCTCGAGTTTGGCGAGACCCGTGCCGAGAGACTTTCCTACGGCAGACTTTGCCTGCATCACCGCAGGGGCAATTCGCACCGCTGCCATATTTTTATCCATTTTCGAAGCACTCTTGGCTTTGGCGATTTGGCTCGCCCGAAGAATCTTGCGGCCCTCCAAGAGTCCAGGATTGGCTTCTAATACGGGGGGCATCAGCATGATGACGTAATCATGATTTTGCCGTGCCATAGCGTCCTTTGCCTTGCGGAAAGTGTCCAAATTGGATCCGGTCAGCTGGGCAGAAGTGATTTCGGGCATAGTTTTAAAAGATACCTCAAAAGCAGATTTTCCCCAACGGAAAATCAGTTAGAGTTTTCCTTGCCCTTTGGGCCGGTCTAGGTCAGATCGCTTTCCATGCAGAACCCAGTTTTCTACCTGCTTCTTGCCTTTTTTCTTGGCTCTTTGCCTTTTGGGCACTGGTTAGCCATGACTCGGGGGATCGATTTGCGGAAAGAGGGGAGTAGGAACACAGGGGCAACCAATGTCGGGCGCGTCTTAGGGAGGAAATGGGGAGTTTTGGTTTTTCTTTTAGATTTAGGGAAGGGGTGGGCCCCTGTTTTCGCAGGGAAAGTGGTTGGCCAGATTCCAGATTCATGGGCCGTTGGAGTTGGTCTTTGCGCAGTCTTGGGTCATGTTTTCTCGCCTTGGCTTGGTTTTCGAGGCGGTAAGGGTGTTGCCACCTCTGCTGGAATTCTTATCGGACTAACCCCCTGGGTGGCACTTGGTGTTGGGGTCACATGGGGGGTTATTTTCCAGATCAATCGGACTGTGTCCGTAGCATCGCTGGGTGCGGCTGCACTGTTTCCCTTTTTGGTGTTTTGGATCAACCCCCAGCAGACTCTTTTACAGTGTGCGGCGATAGGGTTGACGGGGCTGGTTTGGATTCGGCATCGCGATAACCTAAAAAGACTCTTTCAAGGAAACGAAAACCGTTTTTCCAAAAAGAGTTAACTTTTAATTATGAACCACACCATTCTCGGAAAGGGCGCTTGGGGGGAGGCGATGGGCCTGGCCTTGCAGGAGCGGGGGCACGATGTGAAGTGGCTCGATAAGGGGGAGCATAAAATCCCAAGCTCCACCAATATACTTTGGATTGCCCTCCCCACTCAGGCGGTTCGGGAGTGCTTTGAAAAGAGCGAGGGGTTGCCCTCCGAGGTCCTTGTCGTCAGTTTATCAAAAGGGATCGAGATTTCGACTGGGAAAAGAGTGAGCGAAATCGTGGCTCATTTTTGCCCAAAATCGAAGATTGCGGCGGTTTCTGGTCCCAGTTTAGCGGGAGAAATACTGAAGAAAGTTCCCACTGCGCTGGTCGCGGCCTCTTCGGATGATGAGTTGGCTCGTGTTGTGCAGCAGGCATTGCATGGACCATCGCTTCGCGTCTACAGAAGTCGGGACCTGATCGGCGTAGAGTGGGGTGGGGCATTGAAGAACGTTTATGCATTAGCGGCAGGTATGTGTGCAGGTTTAGGGCTGGGGGAAAATAGCCTCGCAGGATTAACAACTCGGAGTTTAAGGGAGATGACTCGGGTCGCAGTTCATTTCGGTGCTGAGGAGGAGACGGTACAAGGGTTAAGTGGGGTGGGAGACCTCATCCTAACTTCCTACAGTCGCTCGAGCCGAAATCGCAGGGTAGGAGAGCGTCTTGGGGTTGGGGATTCAGTCACTCAAGCCCTGGCCTCAGTGGATGGTGTTTGCGAGGGAGTTCCTACGACTGAGGCGTTGCATAAAATACTTTTAGCGCAAAAGATCGATGCTCCGATCGCTCAGCAGCTATTTCAAGTCCTCCAAGGCAAAAAGTCGCCTAAGGAGGGTTTATTGGCCTTGCTGGACCGTGGTTCAAAGTCGGAAACAGAATAAAGCTAGATTACTGTTCGACGGAATGGGGTGGGGAGGGAATGATAGCCATCTATGGATAGCGTGGGTTGCCCCCTTAGGCACAGTTTGAACAGAAAAGATTGGGGAGAAGCTCCGTGACCAATCGGCCGCTTATCATTGCGCCCTCTATATTAGGGGCTGATCTAGGCCGGATTGAGTTTGAGGCTAAACGAATTCAGGAGAGTGGAGCTGAGTGGGTACACGTCGACATTATGGATGGGCACTTTGTTCCCAATATATCTTTTGGGGTCAATATGGTGAAAACCCTGCGCCGGTTGATGGGAGAAGCTACCTTGGATGTGCACTTAATGATCGAACAACCGGATCGGTATGCGAACGAGTTTATCGAGGCGGGAGCAGATTGTCTGAATATTCATCTTGAAGCCCGGCACCAATCGGCCCGCACCCTGGCGGCCATTCGTGAAAAAGGTTGCCGCACAGGACTGGCTATCAATCCGGCGACGCTTCTGAAGCATGCGGTGCCTCTTCTGCCGTTGTGTGATCAACTTCTTTGTATGACCGTGAATCCCGGGTTCGGGGGGCAACCATTTCTTTCCGAGGTCCTACCCAAAATTAGGGAAGCACGAGAATTTATTGTTCGCCAAAATTACCAGGTCGACATCACAGTCGACGGCGGAATTAACAACGAGACAGCGGCTCAGTGCATCGCCTCGGGCGCGAATGTCCTGGTATCGGGTTCCTATCTCTTTTCGCAAAGCGACCTAGCACAAGCTGTCGGTACGATGCGGGCGAGAGCCACCGCAGCCAATGTTTCGGGTTAACGGCAGAACTTCCTTCGCCCTATGGACCCAAGCCTGATTCGCAACTTTTGTATTATCGCCCACGTCGATCACGGGAAAACCACACTCTCCGACCGACTCCTTCAGGTAACGGGCTTAATCGCGGAGCGCGACATGCAGGCGCAGCTTCTCGACTCAATGGATCTTGAGCGGGAGCGAGGTATTACGATCAAAGCCCACCCCGTGACCCTGAACTACAGTGCGAAAGATGGAAAAACCTACCGCCTGAATTTAATCGATACTCCAGGACATGTTGATTTTTCGTATGAGGTTTCACGCTCTTTGGCGGCATGTGAGGGCGCTCTTCTGGTGGTGGACGCAGCTCAAGGGGTCGAGGCACAAACGGTGGCGAATGTTCACTTGGCCAATAAGGAAGGTCTGACCTTGATTCCAATCATTAACAAAATCGATTTACCGAGCTCCGATATCCCTGGGGTAAAAAAGCAGTTAGAGGAGATTTTAGCGATTCCGGGGGAGGAGGCTATTTTGGTCAGTGCAAAGACAGGGCAGGGGATTGAGGATGTTCTTGAGGCGATTGTGGCACGATTGCCTGCTCCCAAGGGCGCAGACGGAAAAGAACTGAAGGCCCTCGTTTTTGATAGTGTATTCGACACATTTCGAGGGGTGATCGCCTATGTCCGGGTAATTTCAGGAGAGTTAACAGCAGGAACACCCATTATGTTAATGCAGGGTGGCCGCAAGTATGAAGTGAAAGAGGTCGGGACCTTCAGCCCGAAAATGACCATTGGAAAGAAACTGGGACCGGGCGACTCTGGATATCTTGTCGCCAATCTAAAAACCACAGCGGAAATCGATATCGGGGATACCATCACGCACGCGATCTATCCGGCGAAGGAGCCCTTAACCGGATTTCGGAAAGTTCAACCGATGGTTTTTTCGGGCCTGTATCCAATCAACACAGATGATTTTGAGAAGTTGAAGGTGGCACTTGGAAAGCTACAGGTGAACGACTCATCGCTTGTCTTTATTCCAGAGAGCTCTCCGGCACTTGGCTTTGGGTTTCGTTGCGGGTTCTTAGGGTTGCTCCATATGGAGATCGTTCAGGAGAGACTCTCGCGAGAGTTTGGTATGGAGGTTCTTTCGACCTATCCCAGCGTGATCTATGAGGTTCGGCTCACCAGTGGAAAAGTGCTGTCGGTCGAAAACCCCGTTCAGCTACCCGACCCTAGTGTGATTGAGGAGATTCGTGAGCCGATGGTCACGGTTTTCCTTCTTTGTCCGAACGAGAATATCGGAGATCTCGTGGCCATGGTTCGAGAAAAGCGAGGGGAGGTGACGAAAACCGACTCTTTGGATGCCAAGAGAGTCATGCTAACGACCGAGATACCCCTGAGTGAAATCTTGGTCGACTTCAGTGATCGGATCAAAAGTATCACACGAGGCTATGGATCGATGGATTACGAGCATGGGGCCTATCGGTCGGATGACCTAGTGAAGCTAGAGATTTTAGTGAATGGAGAGCCGATGGATGCATTTTCATGCATCGTTCACCGCGATAAAGCCCCAGCGAGAGGGAGAGCTCTCACGGCCAAGCTAAAAGAGGTGATTCCGCCTCAACTTTTTAAGGTGTCCCTGCAAGCTGCCATTGGGGGAAAGATTGTTGCGCGTGAAGATGTGAAAAGTGTGGGTAAGAATGTTACGGCGAAGTGTTATGGGGGTGACATATCGCGAAAACGAAAACTCTTGGAAAAACAAAAAGAAGGAAAGAAGAGGATGAAACAGTTCGGAAAAGTGAATATCCCGCAGGAAGCCTTTCTACAGGTTCTAAAGGCTTTTGGAGACTAGACTATCTATGTTCGATTTTCTTTTATTCGGTAAGGCAAAAGAGGAGCGCAAGCAGTTGCATGCCATTGCCCACTTTTTGGCTAAGCGAGTCCACTATGGTCGCGATGTTTTGCCAGCGAAACTGCTTGAGCGATTGGAGGAGGCAAGGGTGATTTGTGCTGAGGCCCTTCGTTGGACGACGCCAAGGCCTCGTCGGCAGGATATTTTGAATCAGCTGGAGAAAGAGTACGGGGATCTGTTGCGCACCGAGCGTCATCACGGTCGCAAAGAAAATGCGGAAGTCGCGTTGGTGGCGATCGTCTTGGCTTTGGGTGTGCGGGCTTATTTTCTACAACCATTCAAAATACCAACACATTCGATGCGGCCCACGCTCCTCGGCATTCTCAATCAGGCAGAGAGTGAGCCTCCGCCATCTTGGCCGAAACGAGTCTTCGATTTAGCGAAGGAGGGGAAAAGCTATCATCGGGCGGTCGCACCACGGGACAGTCAAATCCTCTCCGTTCGTGAAGGCAGGTTGTTTGGACTGATTCCATGGACGACAACCGAAATTGTGGCAGAGGATTGGAAGGAGACGATTTTGTCCAACCTGCAAGAGGCGCGAGAAGGGGGGTTGAGAGTTCGTAACGGAGATCAGGTGAAAGCTGGGGAAGTCTTGGTCAACTTCAGCTCAGCCACGGGAGACCACCTTTTTGTAAATAAGTTTATCTATCACTTCCGTAAGCCGAAACGCGCCGAGACCTTCGTTTTTACCACGGAAAAGATTGATGGCATCGAGTCAGGGCTACGGCTTCGCGGAATTGAGGGCTCACAATACTATATTAAGAGATGTGTCGCTCTTGGCGGGGATACGGTGCAGGTAAAAGCGCCTGAATTATGGCTCGATGGGGCTCCATCCACGGAACCTGCTTGCCAGAAAGTTGCTAGTAAAATGGATGGGTATCCTGGTTACACCTTTGGGCAAACGTATCTCAATAGCCCGAATGATACGTATAGGGTGCCTGGGAATGACTATTGGGCCATGGGAGACAACAGTCCAAATAGCTATGATTCTCGGGGTTGGGGGGCTGTTCCTGAGGCTAATCTGGTAGGCCTAGGGGCCGTCGTATATTGGCCTTTTACGAAGCGCTGGGGCTTGATTCGGTAGCTCAACTTTAGGCGAACCCTTGCTCAAGGTGATGAGCAAATGTCGCACAATAAATATTGTATCAAATATGCTTTTTCCCCGCTGGAATGATTTTATTCCTGCTTAATGAGGTCTTCATAGCGCAAAGAGCGGCTGCTCGATGGCTGATTCTTTTCTTTGTTGCTGCAGAAAGCTCTCCGAATGTTTGCTTTAAGCCGCGTGGTTGAAAAATCGAGTCATAACCAAAGCCCCCAACCCCTCTTTCCTCTGTGGTGATCTGACCCCAAACACGTCCATATTGGATCGCTAAGATGCGCCCATTCAGGGCCAATACTAAAGCTGCTTGAAAATAAGCTTTCCTACCTAGCCCAGTAACACGCCGCATCAGACGTAAAAGTTTTGCACGATTTTTTTCAGGGGTAGCTTGAGGACCTGAAAAGCGGGCCGATCGGACTCCTGGACGCCCGCCTAATGCCGGGACAACCAACCCACTATCGTCCGCTAGGATCAACCTCCCAGGCAGCGCTTGGCTCAGTGCCAAGGCTTTTAAAGAAGCATTTTCACGAAACGTTTTCCCGGTCTCACGGATCTCGGGAAGTTGCGGGAACGAGTGTAAATCTTTCACTCTCCATCGTGCCCCTAAAAGAAGCTTAAATTCTCGCGTCTTACCCCGATTGGTTGTGGCAATCCAAAGAACAGGTCGAGTAGCGGGAGTTGGACTTGGCATAGCGCTTTGCGTTTAATAACCCCTGAACGTTCTTATGCCAACCCGCGCGCCCTATCCCTTTGCAGATATTGAGCCTCGCTGGCAACAAGCGTGGGCCAAAGCGGACTGTTTTCGTGCGGCGCAACCCGGTCAAGCAGGCTCAGAAAAGCCCAAGAAATATATTTTAGATATGTTCCCCTACCCTTCAGGAGCAGGCCTTCATGTCGGCCATCTCGAGGGATACACCGCTACCGATATCGTGGCACGCTACTGGCGTATGCGCGGCTACAATGTTTTGCACCCGATGGGATGGGATGCCTTTGGCTTGCCCGCAGAACAGCACGCTGTCCAAACCGGCACTCACCCGCGAGTTACTACCGCCAAGAACATTCAGAACTTCCGGCGGCAGATTCAGGCTATGGGATTTAGCTACGATTGGTCCCGGGAAATTAATACTACCCACCCGGACTACTTCCGATGGACACAGTGGATCTTTTTGAGGCTTTATGAAAAAGGCCTCGCCTATGTTGCCGAAGCCCCCGTTTGGTACTGCCCTGCTTTGGGCACTGTTCTGGCGAATGAAGAAATCATCAATACACCAGAGGGACCTCGATCCGAACGTGGGAACCATCCAGTCGAGCGGCGCCCAATGCGCCAGTGGATGCTGAAAATTACTGCCTATGCTGAACGTCTTCTTCAAGATTTAGAGCTGCTCGATTGGCCTGAGTCGCTGAAAGAGATGCAGCGCAACTGGATTGGGAAAAGTACCGGTGCCGAGGTCGATTTTTCGGTAGTCGGATCAAAAGATAAAATTACCGTCTACACCACCCGCCCCGACACACTTTTTGGTGCAACCTATGTTGTACTGGCCCCAGAACATCCATCCGTTCCAGCGCTAACCACTCCGGCCCAACGGGACGCCGTTGAGAGATATCAAAAAGAAAGCTCCTCGAAATCAGATTTGGAACGGACTGAGCTAGCAAAAACAAAAACAGGCGCACCCCTAGGCACTTTTGTCACCAACCCAGTCAATGGAGAGAAGATCCCTCTTTGGGTGGCTGACTATGTGCTCGCCACTTATGGCACCGGCGCAGTCATGGCCGTTCCCGCTCACGACAAGCGGGACTTTGAGTTTGCGCAGACATTCCATCTGCCGATCCGGCCCGTGATACGCCCAGTGCATGGAAAGCTGGAAGCTGGTTGCTTTACGGAAGAAGGAGTCAATTTTGATTCAGGTTTCCTCGACGGCTTAGCAACACCCTCCGCTCAAATTGCCATGGTGGATTGGTTGAAAAAGAATGGGCATGGGCGCCCTCAAGTTCGCTACAAGTTGCGCGACTGGCTTTTCTCTCGGCAACGCTACTGGGGTGAACCTTTTCCTATCCTATGGAGCAACGGCAAACATCAGCCCCTCACCAACCAAGACCTGCCCCTGACTCTTCCCGAGTTAACCGATTACCAACCCTCGCCGACTGGGGAGCCTCCCTTAGGAAAGGCCGGCACGTGGAAAAATCTCCCAAATGGTTTCACGCGAGAATTAAATACGATGCCACAGTGGGCGGGCTCCTGCTGGTACTACCTCCGTTTTTGCGACCCGCGGAACTCCCAAGCTCCTTGGGGTGCAGAGGCCGAGAAGTACTGGATGGCAAATGGCGGCGTAGACCTTTATGTGGGCGGAGCCGAGCATGCGGTTCTCCACCTTCTCTATGCACGATTCTGGCATAAGGTCCTTTTTGATCTGAACTACGTTTCTCATCCCGAACCTTTTCGTTGCTTGGTCAATCAAGGAATCATTCTAGGCGAAGATAATCGTAAGATGTCGAAGTCGGTCGGAAATGTCGTTAACCCTGACGATGTGATTGCTGAACATGGAGCCGATTCGCTCCGTGTTTTTGAAATGTTCATGGGACCTCTTGAACAGATGAAGCCTTGGAGTTCAAAAGGAATGGAAGGATCCGTTCGGTTCTTAGCCAGAATTTGGCGCCTGATTTGCGAGGAGACAGAATCGGGAGATTGGATTCCCTCCCCTACCCTGACGGACGATGCCCCTGATTCCGACACGGTTCGGGCTTTGGCGAAAACCACCGCCAAAGTCACCTCCGATATCGAGAGTCTCCAAATGAATACCGCGATATCCGCCTTAATGATTTTGGTGAATCATCTGACTTCCCTGCCGCGTCGACCTAAAGCCTCAATACTTCAGCTCGCTCGACTTCTCGCTCCTTTTGCACCGCACTTGGCGGAGGAGATTTACGCGCGACTCGGTGGCACTGGTTTGGCCAGCCTCGCCTTGTGGCCCACATTTCGCCCCGAGGACCTGATCGAGGAGACCGTTGAGCTGCCCATCCAGGTCAATAGTAAGGTGAAAGGTAAGATAAAAATCTCACCCCAAGCCACGAAGGATCAGATTGAGGCAGCGGTTCAAGCCCATCCCAATTTGAATAGTTGGACTTCGGGAAAGAAAATTGAAAAGATCATTATTGTTCCGGGACGAATTGTAAACTGTATCTGCCCATGAGGGCGTGGTCGCTGCGAAGGCGGGAGAGAATTCTCATTCTGATCATCGGAGGAGTGCTCCTTCTCATCTCCGCTTGGCGCGCTTTTGCCTAAGCCGTAGACAAATCGAGGAGCTTCGATCATAATTTTCCTGTGAGCCATCTCCCCTTCCCTGACGCTGTTAAGAAGATCATGCTGACAGACAAGCGATTTTCGCCTGCAGCGTACGATTTTATTCGCCGGTCCCTAGATCAATCCTTGCGCAAGTTTGGAAAAAATGAGGAACCCAAACCATCTCACGTCCGTGGACATCAGCTTCTGGAGGGTTTCAGGGCTCTGGCTTTGCAAGAGTTTGGTCCTCTGGCAAAAACCGTTCTCAATGAGTGGGGCATCGAAAACTGCGCCCAAGTGGGGGATATTGTTTTCCATCTGGTTCAATACGGGGTGCTAGGAAAAAGCGAAACTGACCGACCGGAAGATTTTCAGGAGATTTGGACTTTCACAGAAGCCTTTGTCCTTCCATTCCAGCCGTCCAAAAACTCTTTTACGAAAAAAACCGCTTTTCGTAAAATCGCACCCGTTTCACCCAATCGCAGGAAAAGAAAAACTGGCTCATCCAGTTCGACTAAAAAATCCTAGTATGGCTGAACTTCAAAAGAATAATCCGGCTCTTAGCTCGGAAATGACGAAACGGTTCGTGCAGTTTGTCATGGTACAGGCGCAAAACATTCTTTATGTCTTGGGGCGAATTCCCACGCCAGAAGGCGAAAGGATCCCGCCTAACCTCCAAGCCGCAAAAATGATGATCGATCATTTAGAGCTGATTCGCGTCAAGACAGAGGGAAATCTCACCGCACAAGAAACAAAAATCATTTCGGAGGCCCTACAACAAGTACAACTCGCTTTTGTTGAGGCGAGTGGGGGAACTCCGGTTGGTATGATGCCAGATCGTGGGCCTCAAGTTGATATGTCGGCTCTGGAGGAAGATCTGGAACCAGAAAACACATCAACCTCCACCAAGGCAGAAGCCCCCACGTCCGCCCATACGCCAGGTACAGTGACTTCGGAGGCGGAGGAGAAAAAGAAGTACTTTAAGAGCTACGGATAGAGACTCTTGCTTTTATTTTGGAGCTGGGCCGAAAAGCCCTTGTAGGACATTCACCGCAGCCCCTGCCGCCCCGCCTGCTCCTTGACCCCCTGTGGCTTTCTCTAAGATCTGGGCTCCTGTCCGGATTGCGGTTCGGGTAAGTGCCCCAGTTAGTTTGGGCTGAAGATCGTTTTGGGGGGCAGCAATAGTTCCCGAAAGCTGAATCGACTGGACCGAATAACCGTTCTCCAAGCGGGCAAAGCACTCTCCTCCAGTTAACCCATTTACTTTCCGGCCCAAATCCCCTTCAAGGCCCAATTCGATCCTGCCGCTTAACTGTTGCCCCCGAATCTGAATTTGGCCAACGGCCCGCAATAAGCCGGGGGCTTCTGCGAGAATTTCTGTTACGTCGTAAGCCCCTGGCTGAAGAAACCAAGTGGCACGTGCTGTTGTCAGAGGGCAGCCCCGAAGCCGGGGCTCCCCAGTGAGCAGACCTAGGACCCCTAAGACGGTCTCCGAACCGCGTCCCGGCTCGAGCCGAGCATCCACAAGTTGAACCTGCCCCTTTCCAACGGGTTGCCCATTCCGTATCTCTTGCAGGACAAAGTCGCCCGACATCGATGCAGGAATTTCAAACAAACCCACTCCAATCTTTCCCCCAGGTATTGGCCATCTTTCCCAACTTGCACGACCTTTTGCCTGGAGAGATGAAGTTGGAACCACCTCCCCTGAAATTTCAAGTGTTCCCCCTTTCTTGCCTTTGAGTTTCGCCTCGGTGAGAAAAAGGGTGGGGTCGGCATAACGACCCTTCGCCTCAACCAGATTCACTTCACCCAACCAAGCTAGGGGGGATAGGATCACTCCCTGCTGAAGCAGAAACTCGACCTTTTGTTTTGAGGGCTGAATACGAGCGCTGACACCTTGCGCCCCCCACCCGCTTGTGCCTGGCGACGGAGTAAGATGAAAATCACGAATTTCCACTTTACCAACCTGAACATCTTGAAAAAGCTCTCCGCTTGATTTGCTGGGGGCTCCTGCCGCTTCTTTGGCCTCCTTAGGAAAGGAGCCCTTCGATCCAGCCTGGATCAAGAGACGCCCGACCGAGATTTCAGGAAAACGTAAAACTCGATCCAAAAGAAGCCTAGGGGAGATCTCAGTCCGTACGTCTTGTATGTCCCACTTCCATGGGCCAAGAGCCCCCGCGCGGCTTTGGAAGCCCTGTGTGTAGACCGAGAAAGAGGACCACTCGAAGGGCTGGAATTCTCCTTCGGTTTGAAGAAGTTCGGAAACTTGTTGTGAGGCGAGCCTTTGAAAATCTTTGCCCCCGAGCCAGCGCACGATCCACACCGGAAGAAGCGCCGCAAGTGAGACAACAACAATCAGCCCGATGGCTAGCAGACCTGCCACAATCCATTTACTTTTACTCAGCGCACCCGACTTTTGGCCTTGGCCCATAACCCTTATTAGCAGAAAGCCCTTTGGGCGGGAGCACTTTTCCACGTTGCCTTTACTGCCCCGAGGGCTTTCTCTAGTGAGATGCTTGTTCTCCAATCGATCGCCCTGCAATTAGGAGAAGCTGAACCCCCCCTTCTTTCGAACCTATCCGCTTGGTATCCTGCAAGTCACTTTGGGGCGATTTTGGGGCCTTCGGGATGCGGTAAAAGCACTTTACTCAAAGTCATTGCCGGAATTCTCCCCCATACTTCTGGCTCAATCTTTTGGCAGGGGAAAGACTTAGAGAACGAGGACTTGCCCGCTCATCAACTTGGATATGTTCCTCAATTCAGCTGCACTCAGCCGCGGCTCTCGGTTCAAGAAAATTTATTCTATGGAGCGCGCCTTCGCCAAAAAGGCACAAGACAAGAGATCGAAGCACGGGTGGAGCAAGTGATGGAGGAAACCGGCTTACAAGATCTCCAAGACCGAAGAGCCGGAGTCCTCTCAGGGGGGCAACTCAGACGCCTCTCTTTGGCGATGGAGCTCACCACGAGGCCTAGCCTTTTGCTCGCCGACGAAGTCACCAGTGGACTTGATCCAAAATCGGAAGAGGAAATCACCGAACTTCTTTCATCCCTCGCACGAGAGCAAGGGCGCCTCATACTTTTGGTCACCCATAGCCTCAGACACATGGAGTCTTATGACTCGATCACGGTTCTCACCGACGGTCACTTGGCTTTCTCTGCCGACCCCCGAGATTTGACCGACTATTTTCGCGTCAAGAGCCCGGAGTTGATCTTTCCAACCCTAGCGACTCAAAGCGGTCAAGAGTGGGCGAATCGGTGGAACGCTCTTCCCAAGCCGGAAGGACTTACCTCAGAAAATATTCTCGGCGAACTAGAATCAATTTCGATCGCGGAGGAGAAAGAGAACTCCTTGCAACTTCCCTCCCTTCTTTCACAAGCCACCACATGGCTCAGCCGACGCATAAAGATTTTCCTGCGCGATCCCGCTCAGGTTTTCCTGCAACTCTCCCTTTTGCTGGTTTTTCCCGCAGTTGTAACTCTTTTCGCTTACCGAGGATTACCCGAAGTGCGGAACATGGCTATGTCCTCCGATACAGGGGTCGTGGAGCAGTTGCGAGACTCCCTTTCCTTCACCATCCAATCAAGTCGAGTCGGAACTTTGGTCAGTGGGCTAGCCATGTTCCAAGTGATCCTTCTCGCCTTGATGGGATCCAATAACTCTGCCCGTGAGGTAGTCGGTGACCGTGCCATTCTTGAAAAGGAGAAGCTAGCGGGCCTTCGTCCTGGTGCCGCGCTTTTAGGAATGGGAATCTTTTTATCCTTTCTAGTTTTAGCACAAGCCGGATGGATGACCCTCTTTGTTCGTGCGGTCTGCCAATTTCCTGGGGGCCTTGAGGCACAGTTCATGCCTTTCCTTCTGGTCACTGGTTCCATTACCGCACTGTGCTTAGCGATTTCCAGTTGGACGTCGTCATCGGAGCAAGCCTCTCTGGGGAGTCTTTACCTTGTCGGATTTCAGCTTCCGCTGTCGGGTGCTATATTAGCACTGCCAGACTTTTTAGGGGTAATCACACGGCCTTGGATAAGCGCGTACTGGGCATGGTCGGGATACCTACAGACACTCAAAGACACCCGCTTTTATGACCTTGTAAAAGCGATTACGGAAACGCCACTAGCCAGCTTTGGTGTTTCATTATGGATCCTACTCATTCATCTATTGATGGGGCTGGTTTTAGCCTATTTCGGGATGCGCCGAAGTCAGTGGCGATAGATTGCTCCTGTACCCTGTTTCATTCTAAGATAAGTCATGTCTCGTCGGGCCCACCAAAAAACACCCCCTTTCCTTCTTTTTGGGTCGGTGCTGCTATTTGTCGGATTTGCTGCCGCCGGAGCCTATTTTCTTCAGAAGGGCTCAAATCCATATCGCACGGTTGAGCCACTGAAACCTGCCGAATACTTTGAAAACGCGAATAGTCTCCGCGGGAATGTCTATCAAGTGGAAGGGGTGATTCTCAATGCCCTTGCGCAAAACCCTGAAAAAGGGCGGCTGTTTAGTATCGGAGTAACCTCAGAATCGAAAAAGTGGCCCATGCCCATCTTCATTCCAGCCAAGCTAAGGCAAATCAATCTGCAAAAGAATCAAACCTACCGTGCCAAAGTCCGAGTGGATGACGCCGGGATCTTAGTTGCTGAGGAAATTCAGAAGTCATGATCCTGAGAAGTATCACGCTGGCTCTGGCCCTCTTTTTTTCTGCCTCCCCTACCATGCTGGGTCAGGAGGGTGACTCGAAAGCGGCTACAGGTGGCGCCCGCCCGCCCCAAATGAATCAGGGATTCCTTGGGCGAGATGTTCCCGTAATGGACCCAGGATCCGACACTTCCACTTTTGATGGAAAGCTTTGGAACATGAATAACAATCGGCTTTTCCGCTCCCGCTTTGAGAAGTACTTGAACGCCCCAGAGGAAACGTCGGTCTCCGATCAAGAGTACGAAAAGACGATCAACGAAATCCTCACACTGTTGAGCCCCGGAAAAGTAACCAGTGCAAACATCGATGCAGCTTGGAAACTTTTACCAAAAGCCTCGGAGTACAGAAGTGACGCCAACCTCTGCAACTCCATGGCGGATGTCGTCTACAGTGTTTGGCTGGCCAAGAATGAGGTGGCACGCCTCGATATGGCGAACCGAACACTCCAAAGAGAAAAGTCCGCCTTAGAATGGAACTACCGGATGAATATTGGTCCGGGCTCAAAATCAATAACCCAAATCGGGACGAACCCACCCACAAGTACCTCCATCCTTTCTCCCGAAGATGAGGCTCGGGTTGAGCCAATTAAAGAAGCCCTCTCGGATGTCCGAGCGACCATGGTAAATAATAAGCTCAAAAAAGAAGCCTCAATCGTGCAGGCAAAGATCGATTTTCAGACCATGATCATTCAATACTTTGCTCAACGTCGTTTTCGCCATGTTCTGATTGGCACACGCTTCTATCGGGCTCTTTTTGGGGATGGGGACAATCGAATTAGCGCGATGGACCAGATCGCCTCATCCCTTCCAGTAGATAAAGATGCAGGTCAGGTTAAGGTAAAGGCCAAGCTAGACCCCAAGGTTTCGGGAAAAGGCGGCTCGGGTGGCTACGTTGGAGCGGGAACAGGAACAGACTCCAATAATAGACGATCTTCGGGTGCAGGTGCCGACACATCCGCATCAGGGGGAGCCTTTAGTGCGGAAGGAATGCAGTTTGGTGTGGAGAATCTAGGGGTAGAAAGCTTGATCAGCGCAGGAGCCAGCGGTCTCAAAGCCTTAGGCAAGATGATCAACTCTTTGGGCCAGCTTGATGCTCTTGCCAACGAAGCCATTCGTGATGTGGATGAAGGTGTTGAAGCCTATAAGTTTCTTTTAGAAAAGAATGAGCTCAAGAGTGCAACCGAGCGGCTCTTCGAAACATTTATGATGGGGGAGTATATGCCCTCTGTTCGAAAACTTTCTCGCGATGACAAACGCCGCGCACTTGAATTTACCAAGAAAACAAATGAACTTCTCGCGGCCCTTGAGGTGAACGACCTGACTCGAGCGCAGGATATTATTCACGAGTTAAGTCAAAGCGCGCGGGACTTTGACACTTCAAAACCTTTAGCCGTAGTGGAAACTGCGAAAACAGTCAGTGCCATGCACCTAGCCAAAGCCAAGGCCGCTGCGGCGTCAGGGGATAAAAATACGCTGGAAACTGAACTTCGGGCTGCCACGGAGATTTGGCCGCGCAACCCTGCCCTAGCGGAAGTTTCTGGGGCGATCTTTAGCCAAACGGACGTACAACAACAGGCGCTCAACGATTTCGACCGGCTGATTGCCCAAAAGAACTACCGGCAGATCTTTGACGACAAGGTTCGCTATATCGCCGCGACCGCCATGTTTCCAGAACGTCAGGAAAAACTCAAAGGTGTGCTCGATCGGGTCCAAGGCGCGGAAGCAGCGCTGATGCGTTCCCAAGAGCTTGCCAAGCGCGGGGATGCCGCCGGGGCTTGGGAAAGTGTGGAGCGGGGCTTTCCCGACTACCCCGACGATCCGAAATTGAATCAAGCCCGTGCGGATTACACCACCCAAGCGGCAGAGTTTGTGAAGTCGGTTCGAACAGCGCAAGAGATGGAGCGAAAGCGGCAGATAGGATCAAGCCTCGCATGGTATTTGCGAGCCTTACAGGACTATCCGAATAGTGAAATTGCGCGGGATGGAATTGATCGAATTTCGGCCGATATCGTCAAATAAATAATCAGCTTAACTACCGCTCTTTTTATCTCTTCCACGCCATCTCCAGCGCAGTGGACAACCACCAAGTTGAAAATGCTCCCTCACTCGATTGCTTAAAAAGCGCTCATAGGCCTCCGACATAACGGCGGGGTGATTCACGAACCCCATTAAGGTAGGTAGTGGACCCTCGACTTGAGTGGCATAATAAAGTCGAAGTTTCTTACCTCCTTTGACGGGAGTACTACGGGACTCAGTTGCACGTAAGAGAACTCGGTTTAACTCCCCTGTCCCAATCTTAATCGACCGAGCCTTTCTCATCAGGGTCACTGCATCGCTTAACTCTTTTAAGCCGCTTTTTTTCAGCGAACTGACAAACACCATGGGAACATCGGGCAAAAAGAACAGAGCCTGCCGCAAGGCAGCCTCATATTCCTTCCGAAAAGTAGCTCCTTGAGTTTTCTCTCCCCCCTCTGAAGTTAAATCCCATTTGGTAATTGCGATGATGCAGGGTCTTTGCGCTCGCTGAATTAAGCCAGCTACTTTCTTCTCCACCAACCCTACCCCCAGGACCGAATCCACTGCCAAGATTGCCAAGTGGCATCGGTCAATCGCGTGGGCCGTCCTGCCACCCATTATCTTCTCAAGCGGATCCTCCACGCGCCGCTTTTGCCGCAAACCTGCGGTATCAATAAAGAGGACCTCTTCACCATCAATCATGGCGGGTACATCTACTGCATCCCGAGTCGTACCCGCAAAAGAGGCGACCATAGTCCGATCGGTTCCCACCCATGCGTTTACCAAGGAGGACTTTCCTGCATTCGGTCGGCCGACAATGGCAATGCGGGTGCGCTCATCTTTTTCCCGATCAGCCTCCGCCCACCCCTCTCCGATTTCCGACATGAGCGATCCAAAACCCAACCCATGCTCCGCCGAAACTTCCCTCCCCCTGCCAAAACCTAGCTTCTGAAATTCACTCTGCTTTCCACCTCCATATCCGGGATCCATCTTATTGATGACCAAAGTCACTTTCTGGCCGGCTTTTCGAAGACGTTTCGCGACCTCGGTGTCGAGGACATGCAACCCCTCCTTGCCGTCTACTACGAGAAGAACCCGATTCGCTGAGGCGATGGCTAAATCCGCCTCCCTTTCAACCGCCTCCTGTAGGCCTGTTCCGTCTTCGTGCCCCAATCCGCCTGTATCGATTAGAACAAAAGGCCGCCCTTCCCACTCTGCATCAGCCACTAAACGATCCCTGGTGACTCCAGGGCGATCGAAAACCAGAGCAATCCTTCGTCTGCAAATACGATTGAAAATTGCACTTTTACCTACATTCGGTCGACCAACGATCGCCACAACCGGGCGACCCCCCTGACTACTGGGAGGGTTCGCCATAACTCGACCGATGGAGCAGCGTCCACCCTTGCTTTAGATAAATAACTAGCGACAAAGAGGTCATCGCACCTGCCATCCAAAGAATGGGCCAAGTAGATGGATTTCCCGGCATCAGAAGCCCCAATAAGACAACCGCAATCTGAAAAAAGGTGCAAACTTTCCCACTCCAGTGCGGTTTCACGAAGTGGTAACTGTGTAGTAAATTTGCCAACAGCAAGGATCCCGAAACTAAAATTAGATCCCGACTGACAACCAGAACAGGAAACCAAAGTGGAAGTCTTCCTTTTCCCGCGACCCCAATCGTCCCCAGCAGGACAATCGCGGTTACTAGTAAGAGCTTGTCGGCGATCGGATCAAGGATTCGCCCCAAATGGCTTCGCTGATTGAAATGGCGAGCAATCCACCCATCCACCCCGTCCGTGAGTGCAGCCAAACCAAATAATCCAACAGCCGCATAGTACCAGGCGTTTCCCGCATATCCTTCTGCATGATATTCCCGATGATATAAAAGTGCGCCCGCAAAAAGCGGAACCAGAAGGATTCGCAGCATAGTAAGGCTGGTCGCAAAGGTCACGCTGCCTCCCCTAGCTTTCCGTTTTCCCAAAGAGTTCGAGTGCGCAGTAACCGAGCCACTACTCTCTCTCTTCCAAGCACCGTAAGTAACGGGAAAAGAGACGGGCCGACAGTATGCCCCGAAACAGCGGAACGCAGGAGATGGATCACTTTAGCTGGTTTTGGTAAAGAGGCCTCCTCCGCCACTTTTTTACAAACTCCTTCAGCAACCGAATCGTTCCAGTCGCCCCCAGAACTCTGGAAACCTGTTGCAAGAGCTTGCAAAAGCTTCCCAGCGTCCGGATTGGAAAACTGTTTTTTTCTAGCCTCTGGGGAGTAGGTGAACTCCTCCGTGAGGTAAGGATCAAGCCAATCAGCCAACTCTTTCCCTGTCCGAATCTTTTCCCGAATCACTCGTAGAAGGCCGTCTCGCAGGGAGGCTGGAAGGGTCGCTGCCGCAGGTCGATGCTGAGCAAGATAGGAAGCAGCAAAAACCCCAAAGTCTGCGTCCGACATCGATCTCCAATACTCTCCATTCATCCAAAACAGCTTGGCTCCATCGAACCGAGCGTTGCTTCGATTGAGGTCCTTAAGATCAAAGCGGCGAATAATTTCTTCGATCGGCAAAACTTCCTCGTTGGCACCTGGAGACCAGCCCAACAGACAAAGATAATTTCGCACTGCTTGGGGCAAATAGCCTGATTCCTCATAGGCACTCAATGCCGCCCCGTCGTCTCTTTTACTCATCTTAGATCCACCCTGATTTAAAATGAGAGGAATATGAGCATATTGGGGCGGAGTCGCCCCTAAGGCCTCATAAAGTGCAATGTGCTTATGGGTGTTGCTGAGGTGATCCTCCCCACGAATGACGTGGGTAATTGCCATCTCAATGTCGTCGACCACGTTGACAAAGTGGAAGACGGGACTGCCATCTTTTCTGCGGATGACGAGATCAGGTTCCATCGTTCGGTCAAAAGTGACCTCCCCACAAACTAGATCTTTCACAACACCTGGAGTTTTCGGCATTTTGAACTTTAAGGCACCCCCGTCCTCATACGTCCTTCCCGTGGACTCAAGCTTCTTAAGATACCTTTGGTAAATTTCCCCACGCTGGCTTTGAAAGTAGGGCCCGTGGTCCCCTTGGATGCCACCTTTTCCATCCGGACCCTCATCCCAATCCAATCCTAACCAGCGCATCCCACGAAAAATAACATCCACCGCCTCCTGCGTGTTTCTGGATTGATCGGTATCCTCAACACGAAGAACAAAGGTTCCTCCTAAGTGACGTGCATACAGCCAGTTAAAAAGAGCTGTTCGGGCTCCCCCAATATGGAGGAGCCCTGTTGGGGAAGGAGCGAAGCGTACCCGAACTTTGTTCATCTACTACTTCTGCCCAAGTTCTTCCTCCGCATCAATGTCGGATGACAAGGAGAGAAAAAGACCGATCGACGTAAACAGAAATTAAACTGAATCCAATGGAATCCTGCCACTGCTGGCAATCAGGTGTATTTTTCCGCTTTGCCCACCTGGATGCATATGAACGACTCCCCCCGCCTCCTCGACCATTAAAGCCCCAGCTGCTACATCCCAAATGCTCACCCCTTGCTCGATATAAGCGTCCAGCCTACCTGAGGCTACGTAGGCCAAGTCCAGTGCGGCTGAACCCATCGCCCTCAGTTTTCGGACACGACCTCCGTAGAACTGATAAAGCTCGAGACACTTATCGATCGTCTTTTTCCCTTTCGAGAAACCCAGCGCAAGAATTGCCTCATCCAGTTTTGCCCTTTCAGAAACCCGAATCTTTTTATGATTACAAGTAGCTCCCCCGCCTCGGTGAACGGAAAAGAGTTCATCTCGATTCGGATCATAAATGGCGCCCGCCAAAGATTGCCCATCCAGCCGACATGCAACAGAAACTGCATAGTGGGGAATTCCATAAAAAAGATTCACCGTGCCGTCAATCGGATCCACCACCCACTCATACTGACCCGAGGATGCAGACTCACCCCCTTCCTCCCCCAGAAAAGCATCTTGGGGATAAACTTGATGAATCTCTTTTCGAATTTGCTCCTGAATTCTTCGATCGAGCTCGAGCTTAATGTCGTGTTGCTCAGCAGAATCAACCTGGAGTACTTCCGATTTCGAACTCCTCAAGACAGCCCCAGCGTTTCGGGCGACCCGCTCTGCCGTCGCACGCAGCGACTCAAGACTTGGGTTCACCTAGGCTTCCGCCTGAGCAAATAAAGGAGTTTCCTCATCTCGCGTTAACTTGACCGACATCATGCGCGAAACTCCTGGCTCAGTCGCCGTTACCCCATAGAGAAGATCAGCCGACGACATGGTTCGTTTGTTATGCGTGATCACCAGGAACTGAGACTTTTCCACAAACCTCTCAATAATTTGGACAAAACGAACCGTATTTGACTCGTCGAGTGGGGCATCCATTTCGTCGAGAACACAAAAGGGACTGGGCTTGACTGAATAGATCGCCAAAAGCAAGGCTAAGGCAGTCATGGCCTTTTCACCCCCAGAAAGTTGAGAGATGTTCTTCGGCTGCTTCCCAGGCGGTTGGGCCTCAATATCGATGCCACCTTCCAGCGCATCCTCACCCTCTGTCATTTTCACCGTTGCCCGCCCTCCGCCAAACAACTCTCCAAACAGTGTTCCAAAGCTGACCCGCACCTTGTCAAAGGTCTCCTCGAAAAGGAGCCGTGTCGTTTGATTGATTTTGCGAATGGCCTCCTCAAGCTGCGCTTTGGCCGTCGTTAAATCCTTCTCCTCCGTTTCAAGAAACTTCAAGCGGTTCTCGAGCTCCTCATATTCCGAAATCGCCTCCGTATTCACAGGCCCCATTTCTTCCATCTTTTCTCGCAAAGCTTTGGCCTCACCCTCCATCGCACTCCACTCCTCTTCATTTTGGGGTATATTCTCCCCTTCAAACTTCGCTTCCATCAAGGGTGTAGAATATTCTCTTTGCAGTCGGTCAGCCAACGATTGGCGCTGAAAGTCGAGTTGAGAGCTTTTGACGGCAAACTCTGCCAGTCGGTCTTTTGCCTTTTCTCCTACTTGCCTCCACTTAACCACCTCAGCCTCTTTTTCAGCCACCAGAGAAACTTCCGCTTCACGGGTCTGTTTGAGCCCTGAGGTAGATGCCTCAATCGCCTTCGCGCGAACCTGAGCCATTTTTTGGGCTTCGAGGGAGGCCTGGGACTCTGCCCGGGCCCCCTCCATACGGGCACTATCCGCTCCAATTTCTTCCCTTCGTTTGGCGACAAGTTCAGCCAACTCTTTCCGCCTCGCTTCTGCGGGGTGAAGTTGCGAGGCACATGAATCTCTACGCTGCTGTTGAGCCGATCTTTCGACACGCCGCTCGGTCAACTGGTCGTTACACCGCGTCTCCTCCGCCTCCGCTTCGGCCCGGACTCTTTCGGAATCTTTTGCCTCCTGCTCTAAAGACAGTTCAACCGCCGCATGGCGTTCCGCTTCAGCAGTTTTCTCGGAGGCGATTCGCTGATGAACCTCAATTTCCTGATGAAGGCGCCCCGACTCTTCTTTGACTCGAACTATTTCCGAACTTAGCCCGCGAACAGAAGCATCTAGCCGATCATGATCACGCCGCGCCTCATCGAGGGATTGGAGAACCTGTTTCTCATGATCTCTGGCCGTAGTTAATTCCGTACGCCCTTGGGCAATTCTTTCCCGAAGATGATTTACTTGTAGCAAGATCTCGGCGTGAGCATGTTCCAGCCGAACAACCTGCTCCCGTGCGACCTCACACTCCTGTCGCCCAGGACGGGCGGCTCTAAATTTGCCGCGACGTTGCCATCCGCGTGGACTAAGCATTCTACCGTCTTGGCAAATTATCGTAGCTTCCGGCCTTTCTCTCTGCAGCGCCTGAGCCTCTTCCCAACGGTCTACGATGCAAATCCCCGCAAGAAGTCGGGGGAGCACCATCTCCCACCCTGCTCCCCCTTCAACAAAGTTCCAGGCACCTTCAGGCCAATCGCACCTCTGAAATCCAGCACTCTGTCGAGAAAGTAGAACCGCAGAAGAAGAGCCATCTCCAGCCTCCAACACCTCAGCCATTCTTTCTATATCATCGACTAGTACCCCATCGAGAACGGGTCCCAGTGCCAATGAAATTGCTGTTTCATACCCTGGACGAATCTTCAATGAAGGCCAAATCGCTTCAACCCCACTTTGCCCCTTTTCCAACCCCATCTTGAGACACTGCTCGGCCTCACCTGCCGACCGCTCCCGCACGGCCATCTCCCGTGAAATAGCTACCGTCTTTTCGGCCGCCACTTCCGATAATTTTCGCTCGGCGTCGACCAATTCCGACTCCGCTCTTCTGATCTCTTCCTCTGCCAACTTAAGTCGCTCCCGAGCAGCTGGGAAGAGAGCTTCTGCTTCGCACAGGCGACGGAGCAGCTCCACTAATACATTTTTCTCTTTCGTCAACTCCAGCTCTTGGTTGGCCGCCGCAGCCTGAATTCGGCTTAAGGCCTCAGAGCGCTGTTGCGTAGTCAGCTCCTCTGCATGTGCCCTTGCCCTGGCCCCTTCCCCCTCGCGTCGAGCAGATTCCCGTTTCGACCGAATCAATTCCATTCTTGCGCTGGCTTCCTCTCTTTTCTTTCGGGCGTTAACCACCTGCTCTTGAGCTTGGAGACAGATCTGCTCAGCCTGCTGGTAATCGGCCGAGACTTTCTCCATCTCGGCAGTTAAAGAACGAATCAGATCCTCTTGGGATGAACTCTGTCTTTCCGCCAAAGCAATTTCACCCCGGGCCCTTTCAATCGCGGCACCTAACTCCTCTGCCCTCTGGGACTGCATGCTGGCTCGCTCTCCACAACGCACTTCCTCAGCCTGGGCCGCGACTACGTCCCGCTCCGCGTCCCGCCACGCCCTATCCGCCTCCTCCAATCGTATTCGCTGACTTCGAACCGATTGTTCGGATGATGCCTCTGCAAGTTGAGCCCTCTCCCATTCACCTTTGGCTCCCGCCTGCGCGTTGGAAAGTTCATCAATTTGCAGTAGCAGCTGATCCCGCTGCCTTGCCGAAAGTGCGAGATCAAATCGCTTCAGCTTATCGAAGATCTCACGATGCCTCCTCGCTTTGCCTGCCTGGCGCTGAAGAGAGCCAATCTGCCTTCGTACCTCCCTTAAAATATCTGCGAGGCGCAGCAGGTTTGCCTCTGTACCCTCCAGCTTTCGCTCCGCTTCACGCTTCTGCACTTTGAAGCGCATCACCCCTGCGGCTTCTTCAAAAATCGCCCGGCGATCCTCCGGCTTGGAAGAAAGGATCTGATCGATCTTCCCTTGTTCCATGATCGAGTAGGCAGCACGGCCAATTCCTGTATCGAGAAAAAGTCGTTGGATATCTTTTAATCTACAATCCACTCCATTGAGTGCGTACTCTCCCACCCCATCACGAAATACTCTGCGAGTAATTTGAACCTC
>Ga0209598_10000890_pt1 | contig 24307 bp, 24 predicted proteins | sample M_140807_EF_Meta_FD_187317 | JGI IMG/M metagenome (GOLD analysis project Ga0209598, IMG submission 187317) | Freshwater microbial communities from Lake Montjoie, Canada to study carbon cycling - M_140807_EF_MetaG (SPAdes) (version 2) | ecosystem: Environmental > Aquatic > Freshwater > Lake...
CCCGACCTGAGCCAGCGCCTGGACCGGCTTGCAAAAGCCGCCGGCCAATCGGTGGAGGAATATGCCTACGACCTGCTGCTGGCCCATGAAGGCCGCGCCATGTTCTATCAGCCGGGTGCCAATTACCGCGACGGCAACCTCAAGGCGGTGCGCGAAATGCTGGGGCATGAGCACACGGTCGTCGGTCTGGCAGATGGCGGCGCGCATTACGGCATGATCTGCGATGCCAGCTTCCCGACCTACTTCCTCACCCGCTGGGCGCGCGATGCGAATGCCGCCGATCGAATCAGCCTGCCGCAGGCGATTGCCGCGCTGACCAGCGAACCAGCCGCGCTGGCGGGTTTGAACGACCGAGGATGCCTGCGGGTCGGTGCCAAGGCCGACTTGAACCTGATCGATTTCGATCAACTCAAGGTGCATGTGCCGACCGTGGCCCACGACCTGCCTGCGGGCGGGCGTCGGATGCATCAGCGTGCCGACGGCTATGTGGCCACCATCGTCTCCGGTGAGATCACCTATCGGAACGGAGTTGCAACCGGCGCATTGCCCGGCAGACTGGTGCGATCAGCTGCTGCTGCCTGAAGTCTTCTGATTGCGGCGAGCCGGTCTCACCACCTCTGGAGCCGACATGAAGCTGATCTCCTGGAACATCCAGTGGTGCCGCGGCTGCGACGGCCGCGTCGACCCGAAGCGCATCATTGATCACGCTCGCGCACTGGCTGATTTCGATGTGCTCTGCCTGCAGGAGGTCGCGGCGAATTTCCCGGCACTCGCAGGCAGTTCGGGCGAAGATCAGTTCACCGAACTGGCCGCGCTGCTGCCGGGCTACACCGCCATCCCAGGCATCGCGGTCGATGTCCCCGACCCACAAGGCGGGCGCAGGCAATTCGGCAACCTGATCCTGAGTCGCTTGCCGGTCGGGTCCATCCGCCGCATCGCGCTGCCCTGGCCGAGTGACCCGGCCTTCCGGAGCATGCCGCGGATGGTGCTGCAAGCCACCCTGGAAACCGTCGCAGGCCCGATCCGAGTGATGACCACGCACCTCGAGTACTACTCCGCGCTGCAACGTGGCGCACAGGTCGATGCATTGCGCTCGATTCACCATGAAGCCGCCCGACACGCGCTGGCCGATCGAGCGGTCGAAACCGACGGTGGTCCCTTCCAGGGACAGGTTCACACACGGTCGGCCATCCTGACCGGTGATTTCAACTTCCGGCCCGACGATGCGCTGCACGCACGCCTGCAGGCCGAGATCGGTGAGGGCGTACCGCGCTGGGTCGATGCCTGGACGGCACGGTATCCCGACCAGCCCCATGCACACACCAGCGGTGTACATGATCGCGATCAGTGGCCCGAGCCCTTCACCTGCGATTTCGTATTCACCTCGGAAGACTTGTGCAGCCGCATCTCGGCGCTCAGTGTCGACGGCCAGACTCAGGCCTCCGACCATCAGCCAATCCTGCTTGTACTGAACTGAAACCATCCGGAGACCGACTCAATGAACGACCGACCTTCCGTGGCAGGCCAGCGACGTGCCGTATTGACCGCAATCGCAGCCGGACTGACAAGCTGCTGGCCAGCTCGTCAGGCGTTTTCCCAGGAGTATCCAAGCCGCCCGATCACACTGGTCGTGCCCTTCGGCCCCGGCGGCTCGGGCGACATCACCGCCCGCACCTTCGCAAAATATTTCGAGAAGCGCCTGAATCAGACCGTGGTGGTCGAAAACAAGCCCGGGGCCAACGGCATCCTCGGCTCTCAGGGCGTCAAAGCGGCCAATGCTGACGGCTACACCCTGCTGATGGTCTCCAACATGACGCATGCGGCCAATTCATCGCTCTACCGCAAGCTGCCCTATGACCCGCTCAAGGACTTCGAGCACATCGGCATGTTCGGTGTCTTCGGCATGGTGCTGCTGGTGCCAGCCGACAGCCCGTTCAAATCGATGCAGGAGCTGATCACCTACTCGAAAGCCCGTCCCGATCAGGTGGCTGTCGGCCATTTCAATGCATCGAGCCAGGTGGCCGCACAACTGCTCAGAACCGGGGTCAACATCCCGGTCAAGGAGGTGGGTTACCGCGCCATCGCCAATGCCTTCACCGACGTGCTCGGTGGCCACATCCAGATGCTGTTTGCCGATTACCCGGCGGCAACGACGCACATCGTTTCGGGCAAGATGATCCCGATTGCGGTGACCGAACTGAAGCGCTCGGCCAAGTGGCCGCAATTGCCATCGATGGCCGAGTTCTTTCCGGGCTTCGAGATCATCCTGTCGCTGGGCCTGGCCGCACCTGCGGGCACACCCCGACCGGCTCTGGAGCGAATCAATCGCCTGATGGTCGAGGCGGTCGCCGACCCTGATGTCAAAGCCACGCTGGAGAAATTCGGCTATTCAATCCGGCCGGCCAGTATCGAATCCACCCGCCAGTTTCTCGTCGATGAGACCGAGAAATGGGGGCGCTACGTGAAGGCCGCCGGCATCGAGCCTCAGTGACCCGCGCGCCTCAGCGGGTCAGCTCCAGGCCCTGGAGACTTCCCTCGGCGCGCCACTTCTCCCAAATCCGCAGAAACGACATCGGCCCGCGCCAGTAGGGCGAGTTTCGAGCGGTGCGCTCGTCGGGCTTGCCCTCGTTGTTGTAGTAGCCGGGCGTGCACTCGTTCAGGAAGGGCTGGCGGGCACGTGAATACTTGACGATCGTCTCGACCCAGTCGCCTTCGGCCTGTTCGCTGGCCTCGAATGCGCGGGCCTTGCTGGAACGCATGGTGCCGAGCACATAGGCGATATGCCGCGACTGCTCGTTCATCATGTGCTGAAAATTGGCGCTCTGTCCCGACTGCTGTGTGGTCATCACGAAGAGGTTCGGGAAGCCGTGGGTGAACAGGCCATGGAAGGTGCGCGCACCGCCCTTCCATTTGTCGGTCAGGGTGACGCCGTCGCGGCCCTGGACTTCGAAGCCGAGGCGTCGCGTGAAATCGGTGCCCACCTCGAATCCGGTGCCGAAGATCAGGCAATCGAGTTCGTATTCACGCCCGGCCACCACCACGCCGCGCTCGGTGATCCGCTCCACGCCCTGGCCCTGGGTATCGACCAGGCACACGTTCGGACGGTTGAAGGTGTCGAGGTATTGGTCGTGAAAGCAGGGCCGCTTGCAGAACTGGTTGTACCAGGGCTTGAGCGCCTCGGCGGTGGCCGGGTCCTTGACGATGGCATCGATGCGGGCCCGCACCCGCTCCATCTTGCCGTAGTCGGCCAACTGGATCAGTTCGGCCTCATCAGCGACCGACTCACCCGATGCGGCTTTCTTTCGGGCAGCCAGCAGGATGTTGCCAATCAGATCGGTCCAGCCGTCGTTGACCAGGTCCACATCGAAGGGTGCACCCGAGATCACCGCGGTGAAATTGGCGATCCGCTCGCTTTGCCAGCCGGGCTTGAGGCCTGCGGCCCATTGCGGGTCGGTGGGGCGATCATTGCGAACATCGACCGATGACGGTGTGCGCTGGAACACGAAGAGTTCCTTCGCACCGGCCCCCAGATGAGGCACGCACTGCACGGCGGTCGCGCCGGTTCCGATGATGCCGACCCGCTTGTCGGCCAGACCACTGAGTCCGCCGCTTGCATCGCCGCTGGTGTATGCATAGTCCCAGCGGCTGGTGTGGAAGGTATGGCCCTTGAAGCTGTTCACGCCAGGCACACCCGGCAATTTGGGTCGATGCAGCGGGCCACCTGCCAGCACCACGAATTGCGCACGCAAGACATCATTGCGGTTGGTCTTGATCTCCCACCGTGCGGCGTCTTCGAGCCAGCGCATGCCGGTGATCACCGTCTGGAAAATCGCCGACTCATACAGATTGAAGTGCCGGCCGATGCGTCGCGAATGCTCGAGGATTTCCGGTGCACGGGCGTATTTCGCAACCGGCATGTAGCCGGTTTCTTCCAGCAGGGGCAGATAGATGTAGCTCTCGGTATCGCAGGCTGCACCCGGATACCGGTTCCAGTACCAGGTGCCACCGAAATCGGCTGCCTTCTCGATGATGCACAGGTCCTTGAAGCCGGCTTCACGCAGTCGTGCCCCGGACAACAGACCACCGAAGCCACCGCCGACGATCAGGACTTCGACATCGCGCACGATCGGGTCGCGCGTGAAAGACGGATCGGCCCAGGGATCATCAAGAAAATGGTTATATTCGCCGACGACTTCGACGTACTGATCATTGCCTTCAGGCCGCAGCCGGCGGTCGCGCTCAAGGTCGTATTTCTTGCGCAGCGCAGCCGGGTCCAGATGAAGCGCGTCGATTTCAGGCAGTTGTAATGCGCCGGTGGCCATGCTCGTCCCTCCCCAGGGTCAGATCATTGGATGCCATCACGGGCACCTGGGTGTCGAGTCTAGGGTGCCTGCAGCGCGAAGCCCTTGCCGCAGCGTGATTTGCGGAATATCAACGAATAAGGAGACGCACGCACATGGATGATCCGATCGATCGGCTGATGCACGCCGCCAACGCCCACGCCGGCCTGGTTCATCGAGGTCGACGCCTCGACACCACCTTCCTGCTGGACTCGGGCAACGCCAGTGCGCTGGTGCAGATCAGGGCGGGTCGTGTCGAGGCCGTGCGCAAAGGCCCTTTCGTGATGCCCAGCTGGGATTTTGCGCTGCGGGCGAGCCGCGAGGAATGGGCGCAATTCTGGCTGCCGGTTCCACCACCTGGCCACCATGATCTGATGGCCATGATCAAGCGCCGCGCGCTGCGCCTTGAAGGCAATGTCACGCCCTTCATGACTCACCTCTTCTACTTCAAGGCCCTGCTGGCCTCGGTGCGACCGGGCGTGTCGCTTTCTGCCATCGCGCCCCTGCCGAATGATCCGGAGCCTGCCCGATGAGCGCCCGATTCGAGCCGGTCACCGGCCGTTACCTGCACCTCGACATTGGTGGCCGCGCCCATCGGCTTTATGTCGAAGAAGCCGGCCAGGGCATCCCGCTGGTCTGCCTGCACACAGCCGGCTCCGACACCCGGCAATGGCGTGGCCTGCTCAATGATCCGCGCATCCTCGAACGCTTCCGGGTGATTGCATTCGACATGCCCTGGCACGGCAAATCATCGCCACCGACAGGCTGGCAGGATGAGACTTACCGGCTCACTTCGCAGGCCTATGCCGATCTGGTGCTGACGGTCTGCGAGGCGCTCGAACTCGATCGCCCGGTGGCGATCGGCTGCTCGATCGGCGGTCGCATCGTGCTGCAGCTGGCTCTCGACCATCCTGATCGCTTTCGTGCACTGATCGGCCTGCAATCGGGTGCGCATGTCGACCCTTACTACGATCTGGAGTGGCTCAACCGTCCGGATGCGCACGGTGGCGAAACCTGTGCGGCCATCGTCTCAGGCCTGGTCAGCCCGACCGCACCGGATGAAGGGCGATGGGAGACCCTGTGGCATTACATGCAAGGTGGCCCCGGCGTGTTCAAGGGCGACCTGTACTTCTACAAGATTGACGGCGATATCCGCAAAGAAATCGAGCGCATCGACACCACGGCCTGTCCGCTCTACCTGCTGTCAGGCGAATACGACTACTCCTGCACACCGGATGAGACGCTCGATGTGGCCAGGCGCGTGAAGGGTGCCCAGGTCACGATCATGCCGGGGCTGGGACATTTTCCGATGAGCGAGGATCCTCAGGGCTTCATCACGCACCTGTTGCCGGTACTCAATCGCATCGCGGGTGAGTCGGGCTGATCTTGCTTGTGCAATGCCGGTAGGCCCATTCGGACGAGGCGCATTGCACGCCCCGCCCGAATGTGATCAGACGCGCTCGATGATGATCGCAGGCGCCATGCCGCCTGCAGCACACATGGTGACCAGACCGCGTTTGAGGTCGCGGCGCTCGAGCTCGTCGAGGATCGTACCGATCAGGATCGATCCGGTGCCGCCGATGGGATGGCCCAGCGCCATGGCGCCACCGTTGACATTGACCTTGTCGCGATCGAGCTTCAGATCACGAATGTATTTTTCGGCCACGACCGCAAAGGCTTCGTTGATCTCGAAGAGGTCGATGTCGTCCAGCGTCAGGCCGGCTTTGGCGAGCACCTTGCGGGTCGCAGGCACTGGCGCGTTGAGCATCAGCGTGGGGCAATCGCCGTAATTCGCCATCGCCACGATCCGGGCTCGCGGCTTCAGGCCGCGCGACTTGGCGTACGAAGGCGAGGCCAGCAGCACTGCGCCGGCTCCATCGACCACGCCGGAAGAATTGCCGGCGTGATGCACGTGCTGAATGTCCAATCCGGGGTACTTGGCCAGGATCAGGCTGCGAAAGGTCGTGCCCTTGTCGTCCACCGGCATGTCGGCCAGGGCCGGGAAGGCGGCCTTGATTTCCGACAAGCCCTGCAGGGTGGTCTGCGGGCGCGGGAATTCCTCATGGTCCAGAGCGAGCGTGCCATCGGCCTTGAAGGTCGGCACCAGGCTGCGCTTGAAGTGGCCATTATTGATGGCGTTCGCTGCGCGCTGCTGGCTGACCAGCGCCAATTCGTCGAGCGCCTGTCGCGGAATCCCCTCCAGGGTTGCGATCGCATCGGCACACACGCCCTGATGCGACTGCGGATGCGCGCCCCGCAAGCGCAGGTTGCCCGCATCCATCAGTGCCGGACCTTCGTCGGCAGCGCGCCGCCCGGTCATCGACATCATCTCGGAGCCACCGCCGATCATCAGGTCCTCCATCCCGGACATGATCGAGGCGGCTGCCATGCTGACCGAAGTGATGCCCGAGCCGCAAAAGCGATCCAGGGTCACACCGCTGGCGCGGGTGTCGAAGCCGGCGTCGAGCGCGGCCATCCGGGCCAGGTCCATCGCCTGCGCGCCGCGCTGCGAGCTGGTGCCCCAGATGATGTCGTCGATTTCGCGGGTCTCGAGATGGTTGCGCTCGGCCAGTGCCTTGAGCACGTTGGCAGCGACATGCTGAGGGTGCATGTCGGCCAGCGCACCCTTGCCGGCTTTGCCAATGCCTCGGGGGGTACGGCAGGCATCGATGATGAGGGCTTCGGTCATGCGGGTCTCCTTGAGTGGTTGTGACTGAACTGATGATGCCAGCAGTGGTGATGGATCCCCAAACCCGGGCTGCGCGTTCGGCATCCGAGCCCGGTCTGGAGAGCTCCGAGTGGGTGATCGCAAGGCCGACTGGCGGTCAGAGACGACCGTCCATCGTCAATAATGGGAAATTTTTCCATTTCATGTATGATTCGGTCTGAATTCAGCAAAGCGACCAACCCGGCCGTTCCCACCTTCAAGGAGTGCCCCGTGCAACACACCCGATTCCTCGGACTCAGCCTGATCTCGATCGCGGTGGCCACCGCGCTTAGCGCCTGCGGTGGCAGCTCTGGCACCGACACCGGCTCGGGCCCCAGCGCGCAAGCCCTGCCGATCACGAGTACCTCGGCCAGCGGCACAGTCTTCGGCTCGGTCACCGGCTTCGGCTCGATCGTGGTGGACGGCGTGCACTACGAAGACAATGCAGCCTCGGTCACCCGCGAGGCTGCCACCGGGTCGAAGCCCAGCGAGGCACGGCTTGGCCAGCGCGTCCGTCTGTCACTGGGCGAAGACGGCTCGGCGAGGTCAATCGAGGTCATGCCGGAACTGGAAGGTCAGATCACCTCCATCGACACCGCGAATCAGCGTTTCGTGGTCAATGGCCTGACGGTCACGATCAACAGTGACAGCGCCGCCGGCCCGCTCACCGTCTTTTCAGACGGCTACACCGCGTTTGCCAGCCTGAGTGTCAATGACCGGGTCGAAATCCACGGGCTGCCGCGTGCCGACACCGCTGTCGGCGCGCCGGCAAACAGCTATGTGATCCAGGCCACCCGCATCGAAAAGAAAACCGATCCCTTGCTGCAATTGAGGGCCAGCGGCTTCATTCAGAACCTGGTCACAACAGGCAATGTGACGACCTTCAAGCTGGGCACCCTGAACGTCACCGCGACCGGCATCACACCCAAGCCCACCGGCGCAAGCCTTGCCAACGGAAGCTATGTCTCGGTGCTGACCACCAGCGCTGTCACTTCGAATGCCATGACCGCGACCGCGATCCGGGTGATCGATCGCAAAAAGGACGCAACACCGAACGAGATCGTTCGGCTGGCCAGCAAAATTGCTTCGTATGACGCTGTGGCAGGCACCTTCACCCTCGACGGCGTGACCGTCAATGCGAAAGCAGCCACTCTCCTGCCCGCAGGCACCGCGCTTGCCAGTGGTTTGTATGCGCGAGCCAGCGGCAAATTCGATGCCAATGGCGTGCTTCAGGCAACCGAGGTGAAGCTGCAGGATCGGGATGATTCGGCACCGCGAGCCGAACTCAAGGGCACGATCACAAGCTACGTGAGCCTGGCCGATTTCACTGTCCGGGGCGTGCCAGTCGATGCCAGCACCGCGAGCCTCAAGGATTGCGGGTCAGGCGGTCTGGCCAATGGGCAGTTTGTTGAAGTCAAGGGAGCCATCAGCCTGACCAGCCCGAAGGTCAAGGCCACCGAGCTCAGTTGCTCTGATGACGCCCGCGTCCCGACCGGCGCAGTCATCGAACGCGAAGGTCTTGCATCGGCCATCGATCTGAACGCCAAAACATTCAAGATCACCCCGCGACAGGGCCCGGCAATCAATGTTGCCTGGACAGATGCCACCTACTTCAAGGAGATCACCGCAGCCACCCTGTCAGGTGCCAAGGTGGAAGTCGAAGGCGCCCTGAAACCGGATGGCTCGATCGGAGCACGGCGAATCAAGCTGGAAGACTGATCCGGCCTTAAGCGCTGTAGTTTGAGCCCGCGCCCGCGGTGAATCCGCGGCGCGGGCTTTTTCATGAGCCGTGATCAGAATGCGACTCAGCCCCGAGCCAGCTTGCGCTCGACGACCCTCGAGAAGAAGGCACTGCCCAGTGGGATCGCCTGGTCATTGAAGTCATAGGCCGGGTTGTGGACTTCGCAATCGCCCTCCCCCTCACCGTTGCCAATATTCACGAAGCAACCGGGCACGCGATCGAGCATGTATGAAAAGTCTTCAGACGCCATGATCAGGGGCGGCTGGCGCTCGACCTTGTCGACACCCACCAGCTCGGCACACACCGCCGCAGCGAATTCGGCCTGCTCGGGGTTGTTGACCGTGGGTGCGAAATTGACCCTGAAGTCGAGCTCTGCCCGGGCGCCCATGGACTCGGCCACGCTGTGAGCGATGCGCCTCATGTTGCGCTCGATCATGGTCATCACCTCGTTGGAGAAAGCCCGCACCGTGCCTGACAAGCGGGCGGTCTGAGGGATGACGTTATAGGCATCACCCGCATGGAACTGAGTGACCGACACCACTGCGGTATCGACCGGGCGCACGTTGCGGGACACGATGGTTTGCAGCGTGCTTGCAATCTGAACCCCGACCATCAGGGAATCAACGCCGGCTTCAGGCCGGGCACCGTGCGCACCGACCCCGGTGATGTCGATGTCGAAGAAGGCGCCACCGGCCATCATCGCGCCGGAACGGACGCAAAACTGCCCGATCGGCAGCTTGGGGCGATTGTGCATGCCGAAGATCGAGTCACAGGGAAACCGGGTAAACAAGCCGTCATCGATCATCGCGCGCGCCCCGCCAAGCCCCTCTTCGGCCGGCTGGAAGATGAAGTGCACCGTGCCATCGAATTGCCGGGTTGCTGCCAGGTATCGGGCCGCACCGAGCAGCATGGTGGTGTGCCCGTCGTGGCCGCAGGCATGCATGCGGCCAGCATGCTGCGAGCGGTGGGCAAAGGTATTGGCTTCCTGGATCGGCAGGGCATCCATGTCGGCACGCAAGCCGATCGACCGGTTCGAGTGACCGGCTTTCAGCACCCCAACCACACCGGTCTTGCCAACACTACGATGGACCTCGATGCCATAGGCCTCCAGTGCCTCGGCAACCCGCTGCGCGGTTCGCGATTCAGCGAAACCCAGTTCAGGATGGGCATGAATGTCGCGACGAAAAGCCGTGAGTTCAGCGTGAAATCCAGTGATGTGATCGATGACAGACATGGTGTGCTCCGGTTGAATCGATCCGCGATGATGACCCAACTCAGGGTCGACGACCACGCGTGACAGCAGGTGGCAGAAACCCCGGCGCGCGGCGAGGGGTTCGATATCAGGGAGTTCGGTGCCCTTTTTCAGACGCTTGAGCACGGCCTGCGCTGATTACTATCGACTCATCCGCAGCCCCACCCGATGAGGACGCCTTGAAATTCCTAGTCGTCGATGACTTCTCGACCATGCGCCGGATCGTGCGCGGCCTGCTCAAGGAGATGGGCCATAACGACTGCGATGAAGCCGAAGACGGCGAAATCGCCCTGTCCAAACTCAAGATGAACAAGCCCTGTTCGTTCGATTTCGTGGTGTCGGACATCAACATGCCGAACAAGAACGGGTTCGAGCTGCTTGAGGCGATCCGAAATGACCCGGACCTCGCCAACATTCCGGTGCTGATGGTGACCGCCGAGGCACGCAAGGAAGACATTCTCAAGGCCGCGCAATTGCGAGCCTCGGGCTATATCGTCAAACCCTTCTCGCGCGCGGTTCTTGAAGAGAAGATGCAGAAGATCCTGAGCACCGCCAAGGCCTGAGCGAATCGAGGACGAAACCCATGAGTACCGAAAATCTGGACGACCTCGAAGCCCTGTTCGAAGCTGCTCGCGCGGAGGCGGAACTGGCAGCCACCGCCACCGCGGACAAACCGGCAGATGCACCGACCGAGTCCAGGGCGACTGAGCAGAAAATCCTGAAATGCCCGAATGCGCAAGACGGTGAGGTGTGCACGCAGTGCACCTGCGGCAATGCCCGCCAGATTCGCGATCGACTGGGCCAGATCACCCGCAACCTGCACGAAAGCCTGCAGGCACTGCGCCTGGATCGATCGCTGGCCGATGTGGCGGCAGCGATTCCAGACGCTCGCAACAGGCTCAAGTACGTCACCGACATGTGCGAGCGCAGCGCCGAGAAGGTGCTCGACACACTCGATGAGCTCACGCCGCTGCAGCAGGCCACCCGGGATGATTCTGCTGCGTTGCTGGTGCAATGGGATGCACTGATCGAGCGGGGCGAGCGACCGCCTGCCGGCTACCGTGAAATGTTCCTGAACACGCGCAGCGCACTGGCCGCCACCATCGCACGCTCGGAGCGCACCGCCACACTGCACACCGACATCATGATGGCGCAGGACTTCCAGGACCTCACCGGCCAGGTCTGTCGCAAGATCGACGCGATCACGCAGAAGATCGAAGCCGAACTGGTCAACCTGCTGATCGAATCGGCACCTGAAGACCAGAGAGCGCGTCATCAGGAAATGCTCGAAGGCCCTCAGGTGGTCGAAGGCCGAGAAGATGCGGTCTCATCTCAATCCGAGGTGGACGATCTGCTGAGCGAACTCGGGTTCTGATCCCACCTCAAGTCAGCGGCAGGGTCAGGTGCGTGCGAAACGGCACGCGCTCGAGCATGCGCTGCTGATAGGCCTGCAGGGCTGCAAGCGGCGGGTGATTGATCGGCAGCGAGCGCCAGCGCTGAACGAAGGCGGCCACTGGAATATCGGCTACGGTAAAGCGGCCCGCACACAGGTAATCGCGGGTCGTCAAATGGGCATCGAGCATGCGCATGCATCGCTCGGCATCAGCAGTGGCCTGGGTCAGCACGCCCGGATTGCGCTGCTCTGGCGGCGTTCGGATCAACTGCCAGAACAATGGTGTCATGCCGATAGTCACGCTGGCGGTGGTCCAGTCCATCCAGCGCTCGACATCGGCGCGGCCCTTCAGGTCAGTCGGCAGCAGGTCCTCACGGCCATGCTTTGCAGCCAGGTAGCGCACGATGGTATTGGATTCCCAGAGCACGAAGCCGTCGTCTTCGATCGTCGGGACCCGGCGGTTCGGATTCAGCAGTCCGTATTCGGGTGTGTCGACCACCCCGAACTGCATGCCGGCATCGATGCGCTCGTAGGGCAGTCCGATTTCGTCGCAGACCCAAAGCACTTTCATCACGTTGATTGAATTGCGGCGGCCCCAGATTTTCAGCATGTCATGGCTCTCGGTCAGTTCGATTCAATTAAAGAGCGCAAGCAGACTCTCGAAACCCTGCTGGGTCAACTGCCAGACGAGTCCGCTGAGCATCACAAAGTAGATCAATGCAAGCATTCCAAGCACCAGCGACACCACCAGCATCAGGCCGTCACGCAGCAGGTGCCCAAGCCCTAATGCCACCAGGCTGAAGGCCGGCAGCACGTTGCCAAGCGGCAGGGGCAGGAATATCACGAAGGCCTGAACAGCGATCCAGATCGCCCAGAAGCCTCGCATCCAGTGAGCATCGAGCAAGGCCCCGCGCGGGCGGGACAATTTTCCGGCCACTGTATAGACCGCATTGAGCAGGCGAAGCAGCCAGAGGCTGGCTCGGTGGCCCAGCCGCAAGCCTGCAACCCGATCGGACAGGGTCAGCGATCCCCTGGCCTGCCACCATTGCCAACTGATCATCCACAGCGCCGCACCAAACACATTGCCAACCCCGGCAATCGGGACCACGCAGCACAGGGACAGCAAGACGAGCACGGCTGCCAGCGGGGCTGCGCCGTGCAGGTCGAGCAGCTCCTGCACGGTCATCCCGTCGGCCTGCGCCGAACCGGCTTGCAGCCTGCGCAGGGAACGGCGCAGGGTGGCTCGCAGTCTCAGCCCGGCCATTGCAGGGCGTTCAGATCGGTCAGGCTTCACATCGGGCTCGCAAGAAAACACCATTATCCTTGCTGCTCATGACCCAAATGCACATCAACCGTTCTACCGAACCGATCAGAGTTTCAGCCGTGCTGCTCGCCGCCGGCGCTGGTTCGCGCATGGGGCACCGACCGAAATGCCTGCTCGAACTCGACGGCGAATCGCTGATCCGCCGCCTGATCCAGGCACTTCAGACCGCCGGCATCGTCGAGGTGGTGGTGGTGCTGGGCCACTATGCAGAGCAGATCAGACCCCGGCTGCAAGGGCTCGATGTTCGGATCGTGCAGAACCCTGATCCCGAGGAAGGCCAGATCTCTTCTCAACGCGCGGGGCTTGCAAGCCTGAACACAAGGCACGATGCGGTGCTGGTTGCTCTGTCCGATCAACCGCTGCTCACCGCTTTCGACATCGTCGACCTGATCGATGCATTTGCGAGCAGGCCAGCCGGCATCGAGCTGATGTTTCCGCAGGTGGACGGGCAGCGCGGCAATCCGGTGATCTTTAGCCGTTCAGTGCGCGATCAGATTCTCGCAGGCGATGCTCAGTTCGGTGGCCGGCAGTGGCAGGCTGCAAACCGCGCGAAAGTGTCACCACTGCTCACCCGCAACCCGAACTATTGCATCGACCTCGACACCGCCGAGGACGTGGAGCGCATCAGCCGTGAAACCGGCCACAGCCTGTGCTGGCCTGCCGACCCTGCTCGATGAGCGCGGCTAAAGGCCTGCCACAAGGCGCATGCGCCGCACCACTTCGCTCATGTCCGCACCAGGCGCCGCTTGGGCGTTAGCCTCGGCCCAGATCCCGGCATTGGCCTTTGACAGAACGGTTTGAACGCCGGTCGACTCGATCAGCGACATGGCGATGCCGACATCCTTGTTCATCAGCGCCAGCGCAAAACCGAAGTCCCAGCTTTGAGGCAGCACCGCCTTTGGCCAGACCCGGTTGCTCATGAAACTGCCACCACTCGAGGCATCGACGATGCTGTGCATGACCGCCGGATCGAGCCCGAACTTCTCGCCCACCGCAAAGACCTCGGCGCTCGCCGCGAGAATTGTTGCGCCCAGCAGATTGTTGAGCGCTTTGACGGCATGCCCCGAACCGACTTCTCCAGCGCGAATGACTTTTGCGCCCATGCACTGCAGCAGCGGGCGGATGGTCTCGAAGGTCTGCTCTGATGCACCGACCATGATGGCCAGTGAGGCGGCTTCAGCTCCCCCCACCCCACCCGACACCGGCGCGTCGACAAAGCCAATGCCGCGTGCCTTCGCCAGACGCGCATTCTCGACCGTGCGGGTCGGCGTGGATGAGCCCATGTCGATGACCAGCGCACCCGGCCTGAGCACCGACAGCAAGGCGCCTTCACCTTCGGCGCGAAAGACCTGATCGACCGCATCGCTGTCAGGCAACATCAGGATGACAGTGTCGGCCTGCGCAAAGTCCTTCAGCGCGGCCACAGGACGAGCGCCGATCTCGGCCGCCAGAACGCGGCTGCGCTCGATGTCGACGTCATGCACGAGGATCTGTTCGGCATGCCGGATGTGTCGGACCATGCGACTGCCCATGGCGCCCAGACCGATGAATCCGATCGTTCCCCGGACGGGCTGTGGTGTTGCGGACGTCTCACTCACATCGGGCTCCTTGTGCCGGCTTCGCGTGCTTGCGACTCATGCAGATTCGGGATTCAAAGACGCGGAAAACCGTGGTCGCCGAGACTGACCGAAACCTGCTTCACATCGGTGTAGCTCTCCAGAATGCCTTCCAGCGAAAACTCGCGCCCGGCACCGCTTTGCTTCATGCCGCCGTAGGAATGGCCGAGCGCCTGCCCACCGCCCTGATTGACCATGACCCAGCCCACATCCAGCGAATGCGCCACCCTCAAGGCCGGCGCACCGGCACGCGACCACACGAAGGCCGCCAGCCCGTACTGCGATGCATTCGCCCGTTCGATGACCTCGTCCTCGGTCTTCCAGGTGCTCACCGACAGGACCGGCCCGAAGACCTCCTCGCGCGTCATGCGCACATCCTCAGGCAGGTTGAAAAAGACAGTGGGCTCAAAGAAATAGCCTTGCGACAGCGGCCCGCTCGAAGGCGGCAGACCACCCATCAGCAGGGCATCGGGCTTGCGCTCGATCGCCTCGCCCACGTAGTCGCACACCCGACTGAACTGCTTTGCATTGACCAGGCTGCCGGAGTCGGTCTGTTCATCGAGCGGGTCACCCACCCGCATGGCCTTGAGCTTGCCGGTCAGGGTGTCGAGAAACCGATCAGCAATCGATTCATGCACGAACAGCCGCGAGCCTGCCGTGCAGGATTGCCCCTGGCGCGAAAACCGCATCGCGGTGATCACACCATCGGCGACAAATCCGTGGTCGACATCTGGAAAGACGATCTGCGCGCTCTTGCCGCCCAACTCCAGTGACACCGCAGCAATGCGACTGCTGGCCGCGGCCAGAATCGAGCGACCCACTGCGGTCGAGCCGGTGAACGAAATCTTAGGCACATCAGGGTGCTCGGCCAGTGCTGCACCACATTCCGCGCCATATCCGGTGAGTACGTTGAGCACGCCGTCGGGCAGGTGCTGTGCGCACAAGCTGGCCATGTGCAGGACCGCCAGCGGCGCTTCCTCGGAGGCCTTGAGCACCAGGGTGTTGCCGGTCATCAGCGCCGGCGCGATCTTCAGCGCAGCCAGCAGCAAGGGCGCATTCCACGGCACGATGGCACCGACCACGCCATAGGGTTCACGCCGGGTGTAGTCCAGGTTGTCCGGGTTCAGGGTCATGGTGTTGCCCTTGATCTCCCGACTCAGCCCGGCCACATACCGGAAGACCTCGACCGCCATCGCGGCCTCACCGCGACTTTGCGTGCGCAGGGCATTGCCGTTTTCGGTGCTGATGAAGCGCGCAAGCTGCTCCTTGTCGGCTTCCATCGCATCAGCAATCCGGAACAGCAGTTTTCCGCGATCGCCCGCCGCCATGCGAGACCAGGCCCGAAAGGCCTTCTTTGCTGCAGTCACGGCCCGGTTCACATCTTCAGCCCGAGCGCGCGGCACCCGGGCGAAGGCCTGCTTGATCGCCGGATTCTCGACGGCAATCCATTCTCCTTCGATGCTGTCGACCCACTGGCCGTTGATCAGCATCTGCGTTGCAGGCAGCTCGGCGCTCACGGTCAGCGCTCCAGTACCAGGCCGCGATAGCCCTTGGCAGCAACGTCATTGCAGATGTCGCGATATTTATCCAGGCCCGCCACATAGGGCATGAACACGCGCGGCTTGCCCGGAATATTGGCGCCGACATACCAGGAATTGGCCAGCGGATAGAGCGTGCCGTTGGCCACCTCATTGACATGGCTGACCCACTGCTCCTCGGACTGCAGATCGGCTTCGACCCGCACATAGCCGCCCTTCTTCACGTAGTCCATCAATCCGTGAATCCAGTCCACATGCTGCTCGATCGCGGCAATCATGTTCGACTTCACCGAGGGGCTGCCCGGGCCGGTGATGATCAGCATGTTGGGAAATCCGGCGGTGAGCAGACCCAGATAGGTCTTCGGACCCGCGGCCCATTTCTCCCGCAAGGACTGCTCGCCCTCGACCCGGATATCGATGTCCAGGATCGCTCCGGTCATCGCGTCATAGCCGGTGGCGAAGATGATCGCGTCGAGCTCGTATTCGGCATCGGCCGTGCGGATGCCCTTCTCAGTGATCTCGACAATCGGTGCCTTACGGATGTTCACCAGGCTCACGTTGTCGCGGTTGTAGGTCTCGTAGTAACCCAGATCCAGGCACAGGCGCTTGGTGCCGATGTAGTGATCATTAGGCAGCAAGTGCTCAGCCACCGTCTGATCCTTGACCGTCTCGCGGATCTTGCGGCGCACGAAATCGCTTGCGATCTCATTAGCCTCCTTGTCGACCAGCAGGTCCTTGTAGGCATACAGAAACGCAATGTTGCCGCCGGTTCCCCATCGCGCGGTGTAGGCCTTTTCGCGCTCTTCCGGGGTGTCTTCCCGGGAAAATTTCGTGGGCGGCGGATGGCCGGCAATGCCAAAGGGCGTGCGGTCGGCCTCGGCGCGACGCTCTTTGTAGCGCTTCTTGAATGCGGCCACGAACTCCGCGTCGAGCGGTTCGTTGCCCGAGGGCAGGCTGAAGTTGGCCGTGCGCTGGAACACCGTGAGATGCCGGGCCTGCTCGGCCACCACCGGAATCAGCTGAATCGCCGAGGAGCCGGTGCCGATCACGCCCACGCGCTTGCCAGTGAAATCAACTGGCTCCTTGGGCCATTGTCCAGTGTGATACCACTTGCCCTTGAAGGATTCGATTCCTTTGAAGTCAGGCACACGCGGCAGCGACAGATTGCCTGAAGCCATGATGCAAAAGCGCGCCTGAACGACATCGCCCTGATGCGTCGTGACTGTCCAGAGGTTGCTGGTCTTGTCGAAGACCGCCGAACTCACACGGGTGTTGAACTGAATGTCGCGGCGCAGATCGAAGCGGTCTGCGACATGGTTGGCGTACTTGAGAATGTCAGGCTGGGCCGAGAACCGCTCGGGCCATTCCCAGTCCTGCTGCAGGTCGTCGGAAAAGGAGTACGAGTACTCCAGGCTCTCCACGTCGCAGCGTGCACCCGGATAGCGGTTCCAGTACCAGGTGCCGCCCACGCCGTCGCCAGCTTCGTAGCACTTCAGCTTCAGGTCCAGTCCGCGCAGCTTGTGCAGCGCATACAGGCCTGCAAACCCGGCACCTACGATGACCACATCAAAGCGCTGCACGTGCGCCGTGGCGGCTTCTGCCATGTCTTTCCCCTTATGGTGTTGATCGACGCGGGCTGCCATCGCTGCGCCCCCGCTGTGTCCTGATAGGCCGACTCTAGGCAGACAGACCCGGGCGGTCAAATCAGCCTTTCAATCGATGCAGGCTCATCATTCGAAGGACCGGGAACAGGGCCGTGATAGCCTCGGATGAACAGCGGCGCAACCGCGATAACAGGGGACATGCATGGCAACAGACCTCAGCGCGAGCGGGTTCACCCGCATCGGATTCATCGGCCTGGGCGTGATGGGCGAACCGATGTGCCGCAATCTCGCTCGCAAAGCCGGCCTGCCGGTGATCGCATTCGACCTGGATCCAGCGCCGCTGCAGCGGCTGGCAGCAGACGGCGTGACCGCAGCGGGCTCGATCTCGGAGGTCGCAGCCAAAGCCGACGTGATCTTTCTGTCGCTCCCATCGGGTGAGGTGGTTCATCAGCTGGTCCATCAGCAAGGCGGCCTGCTGGAGGGCGCACGCGAGGCTCAGGTGGTGGTCGATCTGAGCACCTCGCCGGTCGACACCACTCGGGCGCTGGCGCAAGTACTGCTGCAACGCGGCGTGCTGTTTGCCGATGCACCGGTTGCGCGAACCCGTGCCGCGGCTGAGGCCGGCACGCTGTCCGTGATGGTGGGCGCCGAACCCGCGCTTTACGAGCGCATCGAGCCTCTGATCGCCTGCTTCGCCTCGGACATCACCCTGTGCGGCACCGTCGGTTGCGGGCAAGTGGTGAAGATTCTCAACAACATGGTGCTGTTCGAGACCGTGATGGCACTTGGCGAAGCCAAGGCCATCGGCGAGCGCGCCGGGGTTGATCCAGCCCTGCTGTTCGAGACGCTGTCGAAGGGCTCAGCCGACAGCTTTGCCCTGCGCAGCCATGGCATGAAAGCCATGTTGCCGGGCGATTTTCCGCAGCGTGCCTTCTCAGTGCGCTATGCCCGCAAGGATCTGCACTACGCCATCAAGCTCGCCGGCGAGACCGCGGTGGACGCGCGAGGAGCGCACCTGGTCGACACACTGTTTGAACGCGCCATTGACGAGGGCCTGGGCGACGACTACCACCCGGTGATCAGCCGTCTGCTCGCTGCGCGGTCCTGAGTCACTGCTCGGATGAGTCAAGCCTCAAGTGAAAAACAGACCGAACTGAGCGCGTCTGCACGGCAGGCGATCACAGCGCGCGCCAACCGGGCAGGCATCCTGTGGATGAGTTTCGGCATGAGCGCCTTCATCGGCAACGACGCCTTGATCAAGGCGGTCGGCACGCGGGTGCCGGCTGCGCAGATGATCGTGGTGCGGGGTGTGATGGCAATCGCCCTGATTCTGCTCGTCGCCTGGCGGATGGGCGCATTGAACCGCCTGCGGGACATCGCCCGGGGCTGGGTCGTCGTGCGGGCAGGCTGCGAAGGTGTGGGCACCTTCCTCTATCTGGCCGGGCTGTTTCACCTGCCACTGGCCAATGTCACTGCGATCAATCTGGCCTCGCCGCTGTTTATCGCAGTGCTCGCCAGGCTGATCTACCAGGAACAGGTCAGCGCAGCGCGCTGGCTGGCAATCGGACTGGGTTTTTGCGGCGTGATGATGATCATCCAGCCCAGCGGAGAAGGCTTCAACATCTACGCCTTGATGAGCCTGGCGGCCACGCTGATCTTCGCCGGGCGGGATCTGATGACCCGGAAAATTCCGCCGGCCACCCCATCGATCCTGATCACACTGGCCACGGCCAGCACCGTCTGGTTGCTGGCGGGCGGCGTGCTGTCATGGCAGGGATGGGTGCCGATGAGCTGGCACGACGTCGGTCTGCTGGCGATTGCCTCGGTCTTCCTGTCGGCCGGCTATTACTCGGTGATTGCCGCCATGCGGCAAGGCGAGATGTCGGTGGTTGCGCCGTTCCGGTATGTCGGTCTGCTGTGGGCGCTGCTGATCGGATTCGTTGTCTGGGGCGACATCCCGAATGCGCTCGCCTGGGCCGGCATCGCACTGCTGATCGGTGCAGGCCTGTACATGCTCAGGCAGCAGCGGACAAAGCCGGCCTGAAATCGTCTGCGCCGACCGGGTCAGCGGGCGAGCGCCTGCTCGAACAGCTCGAGCGCAGTTCGGGCAAAGGTGCGCATGTTCGCCACCCGATCGCCATGGCCGGTCTCCAGCGTCATGACCTGCTCGAATCCATCGGCGCCGGCGCTGCTGACCGCCATGCAACTGTGGCCGGCTGCATCGCCGTAGGAATTGCCGGTTGGGCCGCTGGCACCGGTCTCTGCCAAACCCCAGCTCGTGTTGTGGCGCAGCCGTGAGGTGCGGGCCAGCAGCATGGCGTAGGGCTCAGACGACGAGCGGATGCCGGTGACATCTGTATCGGCCAGGCCCATCAGGGTGCGCCGCGCAGGACGGGTGTAGACCACTGCGCCCGCGATGAAATAGGCCGAGGCACCGGGCACGGCAAGCAGCGAGGCGGCGATCAAACCGCCTGCAGACGATTCGGCGACCGCAACGGTTTCGCCGCGGGCCTTCAGAAGCTGGGCAATTCGGGTTGCAATCGGCAAGAGCGTTTCCATGCGGGTCTCCGGGGTAGGGTCAGGCGCGGCCTGACTGCCTGCGCCGCTCGATCAGGCGGTGCAGTGTTCTGAGCCGCAATTGCTCGGCCAGCGAAAAGCGGTCTTTTTCAATGGCTTTGCGCAGCATGCGGCGGTGCGCCATGCGCACTTCGATCGGCATCGAGAAATCTTCACTGATGACCAGCGGGCGCCCACTGCCCGGCAGGCGGTCGAATTCGCCTTCGGCCTGCGCGGCCTGGATTCGGCGCTCGGCAATGTCGTCGAAAATGCTCATGGTCCGAGCATAGCCGCAAATGAGTTGCCAGCCTGCGGTTCGCATCCATGCGTCGAGCGTTAGACTCGCGCTCTTTCGAATTGACGGCGCAGGAGTCAAATGAAGATCACGATCATGGGTACGGGCGGCGTGGGTGGCTATTTCGGCGGGCGTCTGGCGCAGGCCGGATGCGAAGTCAACTTCGTGGCGCGAGGCGCGCATCTGGCCGCGCTGCGGGAAAACGGGCTGCGCATCGAGAGCCCTGCCGGTGATCTGCATTTGCCATCGATCCGCGTCACCGACGACCCCGCCCAGATCGGTCAGACCGACCTCATCTTGCTCGGCGTCAAGCTCTGGGACACCGAAGCCGCGGCTGCGGCCATCCGGCCACTGATCGGCCCGCACACCGCGGTCGTGTCGTTTCAGAACAGTGTGGTGAAAGACGACATTCTGCGCAGCCTCATCCCGCCAGCCAATCTGATCGGTGGCGTGGGTTACATCGCTGCGAGCATTGCGAAGCCTGGCGTCGTGCGTCATGCCGGCGGGCTGCACAAGCTGGTCTTCGGCGAATACGACGGCACGGTTTCCGAACGGGTCAGCGCGTTCTCCAAGGCCTGCCAGGCCGGCGGCTTCGACCATGAAGTGAGCCCGGACATCCGACGCTCGATCTGGGAAAAATTTGTTTTTCTGGTCGGACTGTCAGGCACGACGGCCACTGCGCGGCTGCCGATCGGCATCCTTCGCAGCCACCCGCGTTCCAGGGCATTTCTGCACGATGTGATGAAAGAGGTGGTTCTGGTCGCGCGGGCCGAAGGCGTGGCGCTCCCCGAAGACTACGCCGATCAACGGCTCGCGTTTTGCGACACCGTGCCCGCGGTGATGACCTCGTCGATGCACCACGACCTCGAGCGCGGCAGCCGGCTGGAATTGCCGTGGCTGGCTGGCGATGTGGTGGCGCGCGGCGCACGACTGGGCATTCCCACCCCGTGCAACCGCGCGGTCTTCGACATCCTGTCAGTGCGAAGCGAAGGCAAGCCCGACTAGAAGGTCGGCAGGCCCAGCGCCTCCCGGAAGCGGTTTTTCATGTGCACCCCGTCGCGCAGTGGCAAAGCGCGCGGCAATTCTTCGTCCAGCACATGCACCTGGGCGAACAGGCAAGCCTCGCGTGCATTCACCCGGGCGGCCAGTGCATCGACCTCATCCAGTGCATGGATGCGTGTCGAATCGGCGATCCCGCAGGAACGCGCCACCTCGGCCAGTTGCGTGCCCAGGCTGGTGTGACTGGCCTGCATGCCGGTTTCGCCAAAATGCCCGTTGTCCAGCACCACGATGCTCAGGTTGGCAGGCTGCTGTGAGCCCACGGTGGCCAGCGCACCGAGCCCCATCAGCTGCTCGCCGTCACCGGTGATCACCAGCACGCTGCGGGTGGGTTGCGCAATCGCGAGGCCCAGGCCCATGACGGCAGCTCCACCCATGGCGCCCCAGAGGTAGAAATTCTCGTGGCGGTCGCCAGCTGCGAAGAGGTCATAGGCCGATGAGCCCAGGCCCGCGATGACCAGCGATTGCGGACAGGCCGACAGCAGTCTGGCCACGAATTCGCGACGACGAATGCTCGCGCCTGAATTGGATGTGCTCATCAGTTTTTCACCCATTGTTTGCGCCCGATCAGGCTTTGCGACAACAGCACGGCCATCGGCTCGCCCGAGACGAAGGTCGAATCGAGTGCTGCCCGGACGGTCTCGCCGGCGCTCTCGGGCTGGCTCGCCCTCACGACGGTCACGCCCATCAGTTCAAGGCTGCCCTGGGTGGCTTTGGACATCGGCACCTGCCAGGGATTGAACTCGGCCCATTCGCCGCGCATGGTCACCAGGGTCAGGAACGGGAAACGGCAGTTCTGGATTAGCGAAAGCATGTTGATGCAATTGCCCACTCCGCTGCTTTGCATCAGCAGCACCGAGCGCTCTCCACCCAGCCAGGCGCCGCAGCAGGTGGCCACGCCCTCTTCTTCGGTGGTCAGCACGATGGCGCGCATGTCCGGGTCGGCATGCACCCGCCGGATCACATGCGCATGACCCGCATCCGGCACATAAGCAACCTGCTTCACGCCGGCTGCCTTCAGCGCCAGGTAGATGTCTTCCTGCCAGGCAGGCGGCTTTTCGGTGTCCTGAGTCATTCGATCTCCTGTGTGTTGATGTGTGTGCTCAAACTGACTGGGAAGGCAGGCTGACCTGAAGGCTGCTGCGCACCTCGATAAACATCGGCTCATCAGCAGCCAGCCCCTGCGCGATCGCGGCATCGATCTGATCGACACGATCCACCCGCAGGGATTTCATGCCGAAGGCGGCGCCTATCGCTTCAAAGTCCGGATTGAACAGGCCCGTCCCCGAGACCCGCCCGGGATAACTGCGCTCCTGGTGGATCCGGATCGACGCATAGGACGCATTGTTCGAAACGATGAACAGGATCGGCAGGCGGCGCTCGACAGCCGCAATCATCTCGTTACCGGTCATCATGAAGCCGCCATCGCCGACCATGCAGACCACGCGAGCCTGTGGGCAACGCAGTTGCGCAGCGACTGCGGCAGGCGTGCCATAACCCATGGCGCCGGAAAGAGGCGCCATCAGCCGCTGCGGGAAACTGAACGAAAAATGCCGGTAGACCGGCGCTGCAAACGTTCCGGCGTCCAGACACACGACGGTTTCGGGCGGCGCCTGGCGCGACAGCGACTGCACCACCCGAGCGAAATCGATTCCGTCGTGCGGATCGCGCGCAGGCCAGCGCGCGATGCCCTCGTGGATATCGCGCAGTCGCGCGGCCCAGTCTTGCCGGGTGTTGGGCACGACCACTGCACCGCGCGGCATCAGGTCGGCCACCAGGCTCACCGGATCGCAGACCAGCCCGATCTGCGGCGCGAAGTGCAGGCCCACGATGTGCGGATCGGGATAGCAATGAACCAGCGCCTGCCTCGGTTGCGGCAGATCAGGAAAGCTGTAGCCCTGGCTGGTGATGTCGTCGAGCCGCGTGCCCAGCGCCAGGATCAGATCGCTGTCCCGAAAGGCCTCGATCTGATTCGCCGGATTAGCCAGCCCCAGATCGCCCACGAACAGCGGATCGTGGTTCGAAAAAATATCGTGGCGTCTGAAGGACACCGCCACCGGGATCTGCCAGGCCTGCGCAAAGGCCTGCAGTGCCTCGCGACCATCAGGTCGATCGAATGCGCCACCGGCAATGATCAGGGGACGCTCTGCGTTTGAAATCAGGTCGCGCAATTCATCGAGCGTCTCGGCAGCGGCGCTGGTGGACGCATTCGGCCTGACAATGTAGTCGGGTTGGACCACCGCCTGCTGCTGCACATCCTCCGGCACCACCAGCACCACCGGGCCAGGCGTGCCGCTGGTCGCCATGCGGATCGCCTTGAAGGCCATCTCACCCAGCTGCGAGGGATCGGTCGCCTCGAAGACCCACTTGGCGATCGAGCCGAAAGCCTTGTGATAATCGATTTCCTGAAAGGCCTCGCGACGCAGGTCTTTTTTCGGCACCTGACCTACGATCATGATCAGCGGGATCGCATCCTGTTGCGCGGTGTGCACCGCGATCGAGGCATTCGATGCGCCAGGCCCCCGGCTGACCAGCATAACGCCCGGGCGGCGGGTCAGGCGCCCATCGGCACAGGCCATGAAGCCAGCACCGGCTTCATGACGGCAGGTCACCAGATCGATCTGTGCACAGTCCCGGATCGCATCGAGAATCCCGATGAAGCTCTCGCCCGGGACCTGAAAAATACGATCGATGCCGTTTGCGGCAAGAACCGAAACCAGCGCGTGCGCAGCGGTGTTCATGTCGGCCGATCGAGTCGAGTCGGGTGTGCTCATCAGTCAGCCTTGACACCGGTCTCACGAACCAGCTTGCCCCATTTGTCCTGCTCGGCCTTGATGTGAGCCGCAAAGGCCTCGGGTGAGCTCTTGAGCACCTCGGAGCCT
>Ga0209598_10000894_pt1 | contig 24244 bp, 21 predicted proteins | sample M_140807_EF_Meta_FD_187317 | JGI IMG/M metagenome (GOLD analysis project Ga0209598, IMG submission 187317) | Freshwater microbial communities from Lake Montjoie, Canada to study carbon cycling - M_140807_EF_MetaG (SPAdes) (version 2) | ecosystem: Environmental > Aquatic > Freshwater > Lake...
GGGCGCCGGCGCGGTCACGAGTTTGTTCGCGCGCCTTTGCGGAGAGCGTCGGCAGCGTCACACTGTCTGGTATAGCGCGGCGGGCTCTCGTGCCCTCTGCCGTCGCTCGCGACCTGACGCTCACCTCTCGCGCGACCGTGGACGCAGGCAGCCATGACCACACGCTCGACTTCGCGCATCACCTTCGAACACGTAAACAGCCCGCAATTCCAGGGCCAGTCGGTCCGCGCCGTCGGCAAGCTCGTGGCCATGGACGACGGCCACGTGCAGCTGGTGCTTGCGGGCAGCCACGAGGGCTACCTCGGCCTCTTTTAAATATGCTTCCAAAACGTCCGCTCGGGTTTCAGGGGCATGCGCTTCCGCGGGCAACGCCACCGGTTTCCCTTCGACCTTGGCAAAATTCAAAAACACCGGCGGGCCCGCATCCATGGCCCGCCGTGTGTCGGGCCGCGACTCGTCGCCACGGATGTGTTTGTGCGTGACCGCGTTGAGGTTGCAATCAAAAACACGAGGGAAACCCGCCATGGGATCCGTTGTGCCCGAAGGGACATCGTAGCGGACTTGGTACGGTTCAAATACGGCACGCAGGCGGTAATAGTCGTCGGCTCGGATCGGGTCATATTTGTGATCGTGGCACTTGGCGCAATTGGCTGTCAGGCCCAGAAACGCCTTGGATGTGTGTTCAACTGTCTCATCCATCCATGTGGTGCGGTTGAACAGAAAATACTGCCGGGCTAAAAATCCGGTGGCGCGCAATTTTGAAGCATCGGAGGGATAAAGCTCGTCGGCAGCCAGCATCTGGCGCACCATTTCATCGTACGGGACGTTCTTTTCCACCGACTCAATGATCCAGTCGCGCCAATGCCAGATGTTTTTCTGGCTGTTGCGAACTTCGGCACCCAACCCCCACCAGTCGCTGTAACGCCAAATATCCATGAAATGGCGGGCCCAGCGTTCAGCATGAGCAGGACTGGCCAGCAGCTTTTCCACTTCGCGGCTTGTTGCATCCGGAGCGTTGTCGGCAAGGAATCGCTCGATTTCCGCCATGCTTGGTGGCAAGCCAGTCAGGTCGAGATACAGTCGCCGCAACAGTGTTAGTCGATCCGCCTGAGGACGGGGAACGAGTCCTTGCTCCTTCCACCGTTTGGCGATCCAAGCGTCGATAGGATTGGCGGTTGCTTCGGGGGGCGTGGCGCGATTGGGTTTGCGGAAAGCCCAGTGATCGCGTGGATCGGGGTCCTCGGTTTCTTTGGAAGGGGCTGGGGCGCCTGCCGCAATCCACTCCGACAGACGCATCTGTTCCGCCGGGTTCACATCTTCGCCTTCGCCTTTGGGAGGCATGCGGCGGCCCGCACCATGGCCGGCGACCCGTTGCCACAGTGGGCTTTCTGAAGGCTTGCCAGCAACAATAGCAGGGCCGGAATCGCCACCAATGCGCATACGGGCTACCGTATCGAGGCGCAGGCCGCCCTTCTGCTGCAAAGCACCATGGCACGCAACGCACCGCGTCGCCATGAGCGGTTTCACTTCGGTGAGATAATCAACTCCCGGCAGAAGAGCAAGCAGCGCGAGGGCAATTGGTGGCATGGCATCATCTCGCAGGGGGAGTTGCCAGTATCGGGCATATGTAATGCCCGGTCAAGATTTTGAAAATTCTCGGTACGAGTCTGGGGAATGGACAGCATCGGGTACAATGTATTTGGGTACTTCTGCAGAAATGGCGCGGCCCCCGGTAACCCTTAAGGTTACCGGGGGCCTGCCGGGAGAGAGTTGTCAGGAAAGTTGCGTGGTGCCGGGCACCGCAACCTTCCACTCGGGCAATACCATGTTATCAGAAAGATTGGCCACATCGAGATAAACTTTGTTGGAAGCCAAAGCTTGTTCCCAAGTGATTCGCTGTCCGGTGTAAGCCGACTCACGCACCATAATGGCCGTCAAGGTTGATTCAGCAACATTCTTCAGCTCATTGATAGGCTGTCCCTTACGGATCGACTCGATCAGGTCGGTGTGCTCCTGAACGTATGGGTCGGTCGCATTGCGGACCGCGGCGCGGTCGAGAGCGGGCTTGCCATTGATGGAGAAGCCACCCACGTGCGAGTTGCCCTTGGTGCCAGAAACGTACTCGGTAACCGAGTTCCAGCAGTTGGAGATCTGGCGAGCCATTGAAATGCAATGACGGTCGCCGGAGTACTCGATCTGCGCCGAGAAGAAGTCGAAAATGTGACCATATTCAGGCTTGTTGCGGCTGCGTCCACCCATGGCGACAACGGCCTTGGGGTGTTCGCGGAAGCACCAGTTGAGCACGTCGAGGTTGTGCACGTGCTGCTCGACAATATGGTCGCCGCAGATCCATGAATAGTTGTACCAGTTCCACATCTGGTACTGGAGATCGGTCATGCCTTCCTTGCGAGGACGGCTCCAAAGAATACCCTGGTTCCAATAAACCCGGCCGGTGACGAGCTCGCCAATGGCGCCGTCGTGGATCTGCTTGATGGTTTCGATGTAGGCCTTCTGGTGACGGCGCTGCGTGCCAGCAGCGGTGCCCAGCTTCTTTTCGTTGGCCACTTCAAAAGCCTTCAGCACAGCGCGGATACCGGGTCCATCGACGCCCACAGGCTTTTCGGTGAACACGTTCTTGCCGGCGTTGACCGCTTCGGTGATGTGGAGCGGACGGAAACCGGGCGGGGTGGCCAAGATCACATAATCGACATCTGGATGATTGATCACCTTCTTGTAGGCGTCGAGTCCCCAGAACACGCTGCCATCGGGAAGGTTGACCTTGTTGCCCAGTTCCTTGACCTTGGCATCGTTCTTGGCAATGTCGTTGAGGCGGCTTTGGCAGCCTTTGGCCTGACCTTCAAAAGCATCGCCCACTGCAACAACGGTCACGTTAGGAGCAGCATGAAGTACGTTGTGAGCGGCGCCGGTACCACGACCGCCGCAACCAACCAGACCTACGCGAATCGGCTTTTCGCTGGCGGTGGCGTAGAGCGAAGCGGGCAGAGCGGATAACGCTGCCGCTGCCGCGCCTGTCTTTAAAACGGAACGGCGATTCAATGAGCCTGAACGTGCCATGGGAGGGATCTCCTGGTTAAAGAACAAGGGGGAAAGGAATCAGGGGCTTTGCTTGGTCACCTTCGAACGAAGGCCAACCAGTTCGGTCTGCTCCTCGAGCGGGCGCACCACGCGGAACCCGACAAACTCGGCGGAGGTCAACCACCAGATGCTCTGGGGGCGCTGTGGATCGAGGCGAATCCAAGACTTATCTGATCCACGGCGTGCGCCACTGCGCAAGCTGACGGGTTTGTCGGCCCAAGAACCACCACGGGCCACATGGGAAAACCGCTTTTCAGAAGGCATCACCACAGGGCGGACAGAAAGCTTGTTCATGGCAAAACGCGCGTACGCATCCTTTTCATAATGATCCACACACCATTCCATCACGTTGCCGTGCATGTCATGCAGGCCCCATGGGTTGGGTTTTTTCTGGCCGACCTTCTTGGCCAGTTCCTCGGAGTTGTCAGCAAACCAGCCGTAATCGCCAACCGTGGCTGGATCGTTACCAAAACTGTAAGCGGTTTTCGTGCCAGCGCGGCAAGCGTATTCCCATTCGGCTTCGGTGGGCAACCGATACCATTTGCCCGTTTTGCGGGAAAGCCAACGGCAATATTCCATGGCGGTGTGGTGCGTGATGCAGATCACAGGGTTTCCGTCGCGACCATGGCCAAACGTTTCGTCGGCGTAGGCAGGCGTTGGGCGAGTAATTGCGTCTGCCTTGCTGGCAGCCGGTTCATCTTTGCGGGCGTTGGGCTGATCTTCGGATTTCCAATAAACGTCGAATTCATCCCACGTGACTTCGCACTTACCCATCCAAAATGGTTTGAGTTCCACTTCGTGCTGAGGGCCTTCATCGGCTGCACGGCCAGCTTCCCCCTCGGGGGTTCCCATCAGAAACGTGCCACCAGGAATGGCCTGCATATCGAAGGAAACCTTCGAACCTGGCAGTGTTTCCTTATAGGAGGCACCTTGAGGTGCTTGGGCAGAGATCGTTTCCGGGTGTAGTACCCAGGCAACCAGCGAAGCAACAGCCAGAGGCAGGATCAGGCAAATCCGGCGCATATGTATCCTTCCAAACCAACGTCAAAGCAAGAAACCGGAAGATACACTATTGAAATAGTGTGCGCCAGTTGATCAGGAGAGTTTTCCATGCTTTCGATTCATACCATTGCGGCCTTGATGTTCCTAACAGCCACAATTCAGGATCAGCCATCAGTTAGCGGTTTGAAACGGATGGAGGAAACCCGGCGTTGCATGGGAACGACGTTGCGTGTGGTCATACACGCGCCCACAGAAATCTTGGGACGCAAAGCACTGGACCTCGCTTTTGCTAGGGCCGAAGAACTCAACAATATTTTAAGCGACTACCAGAATTCCAGCGAATTGATGCGGCTGTGTGCTCGCGCTGGCGGCCCGCCGGTTGCCGTGAGCCGTGAGCTATTCACCGTCCTTTCTTCAGCACAACATTTATCTCGGATGACAGACGGGGCGTTCGATGTGACGATTGGCCCCGTCAGCAGGCTGTGGCGGCTGGCGCGCAAAAGCAAGCGGATGCCCGATCCCGCAGATCTCGCATCAGCGCGCGCCTTGGTGGGTTACCAAATGATGGAACTTGAGCCGGCCACAAAAATGGTGAAGCTTACCAAACCGGGTATGCGACTCGATCTTGGAGGAATTGCCAAAGGATTCACCAACGATGAACTGCTTGAACTGCTGAAAAGGGAAGAAATGCCCAGATCGTTGGTGGCTTTGGGAGGTGATATTGCATGCGGCGACGCACCTCCCGGCAAAAATAATTGGGAAGTGGCGATTATTCCTCTTCCCGGCGACCCGGAGCCAGGGGGAACGTTGTTTTTGAAAAATCAGGCAGTTTCAACGTCGGGTGACTTGGAGCAATATCTCGAAATCGATGGCGTGCGATATTCCCACATCGTCGATGCTCGCACGGGAATAGGAACAACACGCAGGGCTTCAGCAACCGTGGTGGCTCCCAAAGGAATCGATGCGGACAGATTAACAAAAGCAGGCATTTTACTGCCTTTTCCGAAGGCCCTGTCCATTATCGTCCGGCAGGAAGGAGCGCACATTCGGGTGGTAACACCGGCGGATTCCGGTCCGGGAAAGGTCCAGATGGATGCGGGATTTCCAAAAGCAAAACCTGCCAAATGAAAACAGTTTTTCGAGATTAAGCAATCTTTCACGATCATTTTGAAACGCCAAAAAATGGCATTCAGACTTGGAATTCCTGAATTGGACCAAGCTGATTTTGTTCGTTTGTACCAATAACCTTGACAATATTCTCCAATAATGTACTGTAAGCTCCTGATTCGTAAACCGTTAGTGAATGGACGTCACTTTCGGAACTTGTCTCAGGAGCTTGACATGGCAGATGTGGAATTGCTGGACGACGCGATTTGGAAGAAAATTGAGCGGGTGCTTCCCGTTCCTGCTCCCCGGAATCGGCTTTATGCCGGCAGAAAACCGGTCGATCCGCGCAAGGCCATTAGCGGTATCGTGTATGTTCTCAAGCGCGATATCCCATGGGAAGACCTTCCCCAAGATCTCGGATTTGGTTCCGGTATGACCTGCTGGCGCCGCCTGCGCTTGCTGCAGGAACAAGGCGTTTGGGACAAAGTCGCCGCTCTGCTGCACAAGCACCTTCCAGCCAAAGCCGGCATTGACATGGCTCGCGCGAAGGCTCCGAAGAAGACCTACAATGTGAAGCCCAAGGCTGCCAAGACGGCAGTAAAGGCTAGCAAGTCCGCCACAAAGGCAGCTAACAAGTCGAAAGTCAAAATCGATAAGGTAGCTCGCCCAAGCAAGGTTCAGGCTGCCAAGGTGGTTCGCGCTGCCAAGAAGGCCGCTGGTCGCCCAGTAGCCGTTGTTGCTGCACCTGCACCAGAACCAACCAAGGCACCATCGAAGGCTAAGGTTGTTGCCAAGGCACCAGCCAAGGTCGTTGCACCAGTTAAAGCAGCAGCCAAGCCAGCCGCTAAAGTTGCGGTCAAGGATAGCACCGCTGCCAAGGCAAAGGCCAAAGCGAAAGCACGCTAACGTACCTTTTCAAAACAGTTCACCTTGCCGGGGATGGTTTTCAACCATCCCCGGTTCTTTTTTTGTATGAACCTCTCTACATGCACTGTCATCGTTGGCCACAGAATTGACTCTGAAACCAACCCGAGCATAGGGTAGGCCAGATTCTGTAAGAGGTTCTATCCAATCGGCAGATGTCATGTCGATTTTCTGAGCCGTGTCAAGCCAGCGCTTGTGCGCCGAACGATCCACTATCACCGGGCAGCGGTTGTGAATGGCTCCAAGCCATGAGGGCGCAGCCCGCGTCAGAATGGTGCAGGTTTCCACTATTTGGCCTGTCGGATCGTGCCATGTGTCCCACAAACCAGCAAACCCGAATGGACCCCCTCCGGGCAATTGGAAATAGAGCGGTTCTTTCTTGCCATCCGGCAACAATTGCCATTCATAAAAACCGTCGGCAATCACCAGACACCGGCGGCGGCTCATGAGGTCCCGGAACGCTGGTTTCTCTAGGACTGTTTCAGATCTGGCGTTGATCATGCGGGCTGCCCCGCTTGTATCTCGCGCCCAGCGAGGCACCAATCCCCAACGTACCCATGCAGGCTCGCTAGAGTTTCCTTTCAGAATCAGTACCTGCTGGGTTGGTGCAATGTTGTATCGTAATCGGCGCTCAGGCCATGAATAGTGCCCAAAAACAGCATCGAGGTCATGATCTGCAGCAGCCAGTGTGAAACGTCCACACATGGGATTCTCCACCGGGTGGAACCGAATCAGGGCGCAGAAACGGGTAGAATTTCACTGGGTTGATTGAGATGCATATGCAGTATCCTGCGGAATTCTGCCAGCGCCCTTGGATGATGGTGCACGGTCATGTGATCTGCCAGAACCGTGACTTCGCTTTCTGTGCCGTCAAGCCGGGCACTGGTGTAAGGCACCACACCATCGCCATGGAAGTCGTTATCGCGGCCCAGCAGCAGGTTTTCGACTCGAATCGTTCTGCTGTTGGGAGGAAGGATACCCGCTATGGTGTGGAACGGTACAACGGGTTTCACTCCGTTGGACATCGCACGAATGAAGGGGGAATCTGGAGATAAAGAATCGACGCTGGTCAGGCGTGATGCAAAATCGTTACCCAAGGCGCCAGGTGCCTGTTTCAAAATCGCCCGCCCCCGCTCCATCAATTTGGTGGGAGGACTGGCCAGCGCCCTGCCCAGACGCCCAAGACTGGTATTAGCAAGGTTGCTGCCATGGTGCGGCGTGGCTGCAAAAATAACGCGCGCCACCTGTGGATGCGGCTGGAAGTAGCACACTTGTGAAACCGCCTGTCTGGTATCAGAGTCCAGTGGAATATCAGCAAGCTTGCGGTCGCTTAGGGCCGACCAGATCTCATCTCCCGACGAACTGGCCGCTAGTCGGGATACAAGTCCTCCCATACTGTGGCCGATCAACACGGAGCGTTCCAGGGCCCGGTCGGTTTTTCCCGGATCCACACGATGGCGTACCCGATCGAGTTCCATGCGCAGTTGCGATGCTGTTACCACAAATGGTTGACTGGTCGGATAGACAAACACCCAGAACTGATACTTGGCACTGATTTCCGGATCGGCCATGAGATCGTTCACCACGGGCGTCCAGGTCACAGGTGATGACAACAATCCATGCACCAAAACGATGGGAATTTTGCCGGACGAGTACGGTTCAAGAAGCAACAATTGCCCACCGTCAGCCAGTGAATCGCCTCGCAAAAAGCTAATTAAAGACAATCGTTCAAGGCCACTGTCAGCCAATCCGTAGGCCAAAGGAGTGGTGAGATTTTTTTCCAGAGGGACCACATGATCTCGTACCAGGAATCCATGCGTGCGCCTTGGATCATGCAGTTCAATCACAACCGATTGGCAATGCCCCAATGTCACAAGGTCGTCATTGAAATTCAGGTAGGCTGTTGCAGGAATCGTGAGTGTCTTCAAATAGAGTTTTTCAACTTGTTTGGGATCGCGCCTTCGCTCCACAACCAAAGGCACACCCAACCCATACCCCACCACTTGCGTGGAAAGCCCGCTCACACTGAATTCGGAAGCAAGATGAATGGCGCCAATTTCATAGGTTGGCAGGGCCAAACCGTGATCTTCCAGCCTCAGGTCCAGTTCGTCGCCATTTTGCGATGTCATGTGCACGTTATCACCGGGTCGCGTCACTTTCATGCCGCGCAGCAACACCAAACACCGAGACAACGCATGGTTATAAAGGTCGCAGGCCAGACGAAACCGTGGATCAAACGCATCGGCCGGAGCCAGTGTCGGACGCTTATCCGCCGTTTGCTGGGCCTTTGAGGAATTCAGGAGGTAATGATGGGCAAACCCGGCACATAGATAATGATGCCTGAGCGCGTCGTCGGGCTTGATGCGGCGCGCGCGCGCCCTTTGATGGTGCATTTCCGCCAAGGCAAACAAGCGATCCGCCGTGGGAGTTACCACCGCCGTTTTGAAAAGGGTATCAACTGCCGATTCAGGCTGGTTCTGCCAAACCGCCTCAAGACCTTCGTCGCGCAGTGTGCTCATCGTGCGTTCTGAAAGGCTGTCGATCCCAAGACTGGCATTCAGGCTATCGAGTACGCCAGCATCGCGACGAGTTTCCACACGCAAGCTCATGCACCCTGCTGATACCAGCATGAGCATGGCCACCGGCAGGTGAAGCCCCATCAGAAGTTTGGTAACGCGACTCAGCATGGCACCTTCCCAAAACACTGAAGGCAGGCATGCCCTGTTTGGCCTGTTGAAATCAAGACAGATTGATCTTGCGTCAGAAGTGTAAAGGAAGATATGCGGCCGTTTGAGTGAAGGCAGTGTTCCTGACGGGGTGTTTTCAGGAATGTGTCTTTCTTGATATGGTCTCCGGCGTCCCGGGGGAATTCGTTATGAATCGTCCATTTATTTTGGCCAGGCTGAAGTCATTTTTGAGTACTCTTGGGTGCATTACCGCCCTGGGATTTCTTGGGGGCAACAGCTTCGGGCAGGATACCGTACCCCCTCTCGATCTTTCTGGTGAAAAACTGAGCGGCGGCAGTGCCGCCCCTGTACCTTTCGAAGGGCTCCCTCCAGCAGAGGAACGCGAAAAGGCTGATCGCGCTTATCACCCCTACATTTTTGCCGACCTGCTGCTACTTCGTCCACACCGCCAGTCGTTCGATTTCGCGTTGTCGTCGAACACGCCCACAGGCACAGGCGTGAATGGCGAGATGCAGAATCTCGATTACTCGTTCCGGGCCGGTCTTAAAGCTGGACTTGGCTTAGAACTGCCCGATAAATGGCAAATTGAACTCAGTATTCTGAATTTCCACACCGAGACCCAGCGCAACGTCACCGCGCCTGATGGTGGTGCCCTATACGCCACAACAACCAATCTAAGCTTCGATGAAATTGGCTCGGCTCAGGCTAACGCCAATCTCAATTTCAGCGTGATGGATCTCGATTTCGGACGCTGGGTGGAACTGGATCCTTCATTTTCATTCCGATTCACAGGTGGCGCCCGTTTTGCCTGGATCGACCAGCAATTCACAGCACTGTATAACGGCGGCCCCATGAACGCGCAAAACAGTTCTGTCAATATGCCCATTCGCTTTAGCGGCGCAGGCGTCACGGCAGGCGCGGAGGGCGTATGGAATTTTATGGGAAAGATTGGCCTGTATGGCCGAGGTAAGGGCGGTTTGATTTCTGGTCGTTTCAGCAGCTACCTAACGGAAACAGCCAACGACGGGGCCACGACAGTTCTTAACGTTCACGACAGATACGATGGAATTATACCCACCATGGATGTTGGCGTCGGACTCTGTTACCGAGGCGAAATCGCTACCGTGCGTATCGGCTACGACCTTTTCAACTATTTCGATATGGTCGATTCCCTGCAATTCCCCGGCCCACAGATCGGGAATCCGGTTCGCCGTACCAGCAATATTTCACTGGATGGCGTGACCATGGAACTGGGCTTCCGTTTCTAATCGGCCCGACCAGCCTTCACCAATACCTCGCCAGCCACAGTATCGGCGAGGAACCGGCCTTCGGGAGTTAACCGGACCGTGCCATCTGGCACGATTTCCAAAAGGCGCGCATCGATCACTTTTTCCAAGCCCGGAAGCATCGACTGGAGTGAACGGCCTGTCCGGCGTTCAAATTCCACAGGATCCGCTCCACGCGCACGCCTCAAGTTCAGAAATAACGTTTCGCGTGCTGCTTCCAGACCTTCAAAGCGCTCACCCGGGCGGGCCGTCGGCGCTCCGGACAATGCCAGACGAAGGTAATCCGACAAATCGCGCGTGTTTACGGAGCGTTCCCCACCCACATAACGCGCCGCCCCCATACCAAGACCCCAATATGCCTCATTGGCCCAATAAACACCATTGTGGCGCGATTCCATCCCGGGCCGGCTGTAGTTGGATATTTCGTAATGCTGGTAACCAAGAGCTGGCAGCTTTTCCATCACCAGACCGAACATGGCATGCTCGGTGTCATCACACACCGGAAGAACCAGACCTGATCGACGCCGGCGCTCCAGCGGTGTGCCTTTTTCATAAGTGAGTCCATAGGCACTGACATGGTCGGGGGCCAAGGCTACGGCGAGCTCAATATCCCGGTTCCAAGCAGGCAGATCCTGTCCGGGTGCTCCAAAGATCAAGTCAATCGACACGTTCAGCCCGGAATCCCGCGCCACTTTCACGGCCTGTGCGGCTGCCTCCGCCTGATGTGGACGATCGAGAGCATCGAGCGCCACTTGCGAAAATGATTGCACCCCGATGCTGACACGGTTGAAACCGATTTCCCGGAGCAATGATGCTTTTTCGTGGTCAAACGACTCCGGGTTGGCCTCCAAAGTTGCCTCACCACCCGCAACAAGCGGAAACCAGCGGTTAAGGATACTGCCCAACCGCGCCAAAAGAGGAGCAGGCAAAAGCGATGGTGTTCCGCCCCCGACATACCAAGTAGCCACAGGCCTTGGCACAATCACACGTGCCGCCTCGGCTTCCAAAGCCTCGAGATACTGCTCCATTTCCGCATCGCGGCCAACGGCGATGGCAAAGTCGCAGTAACCGCACCGGTGGGCGCAAAACGGTATGTGAATGTAAACTGCCCGAGGTTCAATCCACGGCAGCCCGTTGAACAATTTGTCGTTGGCCATTGAATACATTGTGAACCATGACTTTCCATGCACTAGGTAACAGTATAAGGAATAGAAACCATCCGATCAGCATGGGCACCATGACAACAAGGTGCCTGAGCCGATAAAAGAACGCCATCAATCTGGTTAAAAATCGATCCAGTGTTCGCAGAGGGTGCCTGCTGAATCATGATGACGTGAAATCCAACATAGGCGTCACATCCAAAACAAAATTAACAGAAACGATATTATCACCTGTAAAAATCGCCATTCCGATTTCTTTCGCGCTCAACCGGACGAATTGACCGATTATTGTCCCACACGTTCTCGACAACGTTCAAAAAGACTTGTTTAAGCATACAACAGGATGCGTTCTAGAATAGTGTTATTTGGCCCTTGTTATTCTGCGGGCAGATAGGCTTGCCCGTTGGATGATGCGTGATCAAAAACAAATGAACGCACGCTCCTAATGTAGTATATTGGAATGATTGCGATGCTGGAGGCTGCCATGACCGAAGCCGTTGAACACCTAAAGTCTCAGACGCAGACGCTTTCCGCGCCAGAACGCGCGGAACTGGCGTATTTCCTACTCGCCTCGCTACCTCCAGAGGAGGATGGAGTACAGGAAGTATGGCAGGCAGAAGTCGCCCGCCGGGTAGCTGATATCCAAGGCGGCTTAGCTGTTGGCCGGCCTGCAGATGAACTATTAGCCGAGCTTCGGGCGCGGTATCCATGAAGCCCGTCCTCCTGCATTCGGAAGCCGAAGTAGAGCTTCGGGATGCCCTTAATTATTACGAAGGGCTCAGGTCTGGTTTGGGTGGAGAGTTCCTCCGAGCATTCGAAACCGCATTGCTCCGTATTCGCGAAAACCCCCAATTGTACGCCATCGAAGCAGACTCCGGAGTCCGGTACTGTCTGATGCGCAGATTTCCCTACACACTAGTGACACTAGAACAAGAAAACCGCCTCTGGGTGGTTGCCGTGGCGCACCAAAAGCGGCGACCGCATTACTGGTCTGACCGATCACCGGGGTGATCGCAAAAGGTCTGAACAAGACAGGCCTGCCTTCGCGAAGTCGCAGTAACCGCACCGGTGAGCGCAAAACGGTGTGTGAATGTAGACTGCCCGAGGTTCAATCCACGGCAACCCGTTGAACAATTTGTCGTTGGCCATTGAATACATTGTGAACCATGACTTTCAGTGCAATAGAAGCCAGTATAAGGAACGCACCATGAAATTGACGGGAAAGAAAGCTCTGGTAACAGGTGCTGCAGGTGGAATTGGAGCAGCAAGCGCACTGGCCTTGGCAGCAGAAGGTGCCGATGTCGCCTTGATTGATCTGCACTGGAACAACAGGCCGGGTAACCCAGCAGACGCCATTCGGGGTCTGGGACGCCAAGCATTGGAAATCCCATGCGATGTCAGCGATCCGATTCGTGCCGGCGACGCGTTTGCCGAAGCAGTATCGGCACTCGGAAACATCGATATTCTGGTAACCAGCGCCGTTTACAGCGACCGGGAATTTTTTCACAAAGCCGATCTCCAAGAATTCCGCAAAACAGTCGAGATTTCACTATGGGGAGCGTTTTATTTCTTGCGTTGCACAGCACAACACTTGCTCGAACGCAAGGCACCCGGATCCGTGGTGTTGATCAGTTCGCCCCACGCCCATGTGCCCGTTCCGTCGTGCATGGCCTACAACATGTCGAAAGCAGCCCTCGACATGATGGGCAAAACCGCTGCCATTGAATTGGTAAGCCAAGGAATTCGCGTCAACATGATCTACCCCGGCTGGACCGATACACCGGGGGAGCGAAAATTCTTCACGGAATCAACATTGCGAGAAGCTGGCGCGGCATTGCCGATGGGAAGGCTGATGCGCCCTGATGAAATCGCCCGGGGCGTGGTTTTCCTGTGCGATCCCGCATCTGAATCGGTCACAGGAACCATTCTCTCCATCGATGGCGGCACCCAACTTCCATGGTGGTCGAAGCGGGGCAGCGGGGAGTTTTGACGATGACCACCCTGTGACTGACCGTCGCAGGCACGACCCACTTACTTCACTTAAAGGCTAGGTTTATCGTATTGAATATGATCATTCAGGCCATATCTTCCCTCGAAACCTGACAAGCTGACCACCACATCGAAAGGCGGATCGGTTAGCTCCTTGAAGTCTCTAATCATGTCGATGACATCTGGATCGATGTAGTAAGTCGCCCGGGCATCGAGAAGCACATGTCCGCCACGGGGCACTTCGTGAAGGACACGCGACAACGCCGCCCGATTGAGGAAACTTACCTGATTCGGAAGTTCGATTTTGACAAGGTCCCCAACAGGAGTCTTTTCAACCGTACAGCGCAACGGACTACGAAGACTGCTTTGCAGAATGAAGTAAATGCTGACAGCCAAACCGACAAGAACGCCGATCAAAAGGTCAGTAGTCACGATACCAATAACAGTAACCGCAAACGGTATGTACTGATTTGGCCCTTTGCTCCATTTATCCTTCAGCAGCTTGAAACTCGCTAATTTCAATCCTGTTGCCACGAGAATGGCTGCTAAACAGGAAAGAGGAATCTGATTGAGCCAGGTCGGAAACAGCAAAACGCAGAAAAACAGCAAAAAACCATGAAATATAGTGGAGAATTTTGTCCGGCTACCTGCGTTCAGATTCACCGAGCTACGAATAATCACCGATGTGATGGGCAATCCGCCGATTAATCCACTAGTTACATTCCCGATCCCTTGCGCGATGAGTTCCCGATTGGGCGGGGATACTCGTTTTTGCGGATCAATCTTATCAATCGCTTCAAGATTCAAGAGTGTTTCAAGCGAAGCAACTGCAGCGACTGTCAAAGCCGATGTATACACAACGGCGCTACCAAGTTGTGAAAAATCCGGTCGTTGAAGGAACCCCATGAACTCACCGATATTTTCAGAAACTGGCACCTGAACGAGGCGAGTCGAATCAAACACGAACGCGCCGCCAATTTTCTGAAAAACAGCGCTGATGGCTACGCCAAAAAGAACTACAACAAGCGGAGCAGGCACGATAGATTTCTTTAATATATTCGTTTTCCCCCAAAGTTCCAATAGAACAAGGGAAGACAATCCAAGAATGGCTGATCCGATGTGGAATCGCGCCAGAAATTCCTCCATCGACAATGCGCCGCTTTCCCCATTAACAGGCAATGCCTTGTACCCAACAATGACGGGTGCCTGCTTCAATATCAAAATAATCCCAATAGCGGCGAGCAAGCCTTTGATCACGCTTGTGGGAACAAATTCGGCAATCAAGCCAAGTTTGGCGACCCCTAGAACAATTTGAATCAGTCCTGCCAGCATAACGACAAGCAAGAACGCTTCGAAAGAACCCAGAGTTTGAATCTGGATGGCGACAACGGCAGTCAACCCCGCCGCTGGGCCACTCACGCTGGAGTGAGAACCACTGACAGCACCGGCAAGAATGCCTCCGACAATCCCAGCCAGAAGGCCTGAAAAAAGCGGCGCGCCCGAGGCAAGCGCCACTCCGAGACACAAAGGCAAGGCGACAAGAAACACAACAAGCCCGGAAACAAGATCACGGGATAGTGTTTTTATCATTGGCTCGGACCGCAATGTCATTTTGCAACTCGCATTCTTGTTAAGTTAAGACAGCTCCTGAAACAAAAACAAAAAAAACTGACATTTAATCGCCCGCAATAACCGATAGGCTACCGGCAATTGCCATACCAGGCATCAATATTCAAATCATTTGCATACACGCGTGAATGATTAATTAATTTACCATCACGTAATTTCAACAAGACCTCATTCATTGGTGAGCATCTCCTTGTCCAACTTGAAGAACTGCTGTGTGTGCTGAAACAGAAATTGCCTGATGGTGTTCCATTTCATGTTCGGCTGAGTGATGGGCTGTTCCAAGAGAATGAACAAAGCCCGTGGCAACAAGAAGCAGGGATGTGGCAAGTACTGGAATCCACTCCCGATCAAGCAAGTCTGGAATAGGACCATCATTGACGGGTCCGCGTGGAGGACCCCAGCAACACTCCATGGTCAGGCGCCCTACCCGGAAGGCGACAACAGCCCAAAATCCTGCCAAAACCAAACACATCCACGGTGAAAATGAAGATGCCGACTCCATGGCGCCATCGATCAAAGTAAATGAAATCCACGGAGGCATGCCAATAAGCGCTCCCAGCAGCAGCAGAAATCCGGCATGAATCCGCGGTGCTTGCCGCGCCAAGCCTCCCAACCGCGTCCAGTCGATTGGGCCTAGGCGGTTGAAAACTGCTGTCAGCAACCACGTCGCCATCAGACCTGTCAGGGCCAGAAAAACGGCCGCCCCCATGGCCACTCCATGACCGTATGACTGGGCAAGCAAAGCCATTCCAGTAGTGCCTTTAATGGTTGCCGCGATCACTTCTGCAAGACTGTCTGACCCCAATACAATGACTACCGCAGTAATGACAATAATAATCCCGCCCCAAAAGAGGACCGTGGAGTTGCCATCATGGTCGGCAGCCATCAAGGCGCCTGTCATGGCCAAGGCACAAGCGCCAGTCGCGCCAGACAACAGTGGGCGGTTTTCCGCGACATGGAAAGGCGAAAGGGCGAGAACCAGAACCGCCAGGCACGATGCCAATACAACAACAAATCCAGTGTGTATATCTGAAATACTGCAAGCATAGGCCAAGGCGACAGCCAGTGGAAGAATGCTTGATATACTCCGAACTCCCGGTGGAAAAACAGTGCGGCAGGAAACCCGCCCGGATTGAATGATTCGACCGGTCAATTCAGAAGGCACCTGGAACAGTTTTCTACCTAAAATCCAAATATATACCATTAATGGTGTCGCGGCAATACGGCCAAGCGGCAACCCCATGGATCTTCGATACCACACGACATCCATCGGTTGAGATGGGGCGCGGATCAATTGGTACCACCGTATGACAGCATGGCCAGCAATGAGGGGAACCACCCATTCCCAATAACCGAAACCAATCATGGCAACCATTACACCAACCGTTGCCATGGCGCTCCACGCAAGCGCTGTCTTGGCATCCGACTGGATTCTGCTGCGAATACCCGCATCAAATGCCGTCAGCAATCCGCAAACAACAAAAATCCATCTGGCAAGGGGCGATGTGTCCCACAATGCATGCAACCGAACAGCAAGCAGCAAACCCACATGCAACGACAACCCGCCATAAAACAGGGCGCTCGAAGGAGTGGGCCCTTCCATGGCGCGGGGCAGCCAACCGCTGAATGGCAATTGCGCGCTTTTTACGAGCACTGCCAATGTAAAACCCAAAGCAGCGACATCCCTTACCTCGGGTGGAAGCTCAGCCGCTGCACCATATTCTCCATGAACTTCGTTGGCTAGAATAAGACCACAGCCAACAAGCATGCCGGCATCGGCAATTCGGTATTGGCGGAGCACAGCAATGGCCCCGGAGCAGGGACCTGGCCTCTCGTGATAAAATCCGATCAGCAAAAGCGAACTCGCACCAAGAAACTCCCACCAAGCTCCCATTTGCACTGGGTTGTCTGCAAAAATAGCTCCCATGATTGACCCGGAAAATGCTAGCGCAACCGCCATGAAACGGGTGAATCCTGGTTCTCGATGGAGGTAAGTGCTTGAAAAACGCAATGTGGCAAGCCCCATCATGGCTGCAACAACGCTCAAAAGAGCACTTGTACGGTCGTACAAGAAGATGTTCCACACACTGATCATCTTCCACGGCAACGTCAATTCAAGTGTTTGCATGCCACCTAAAATCCAAAGCGAGACCATGGTTATCACGAGTGCAAAGGAGACCGTCATGCCGGCCATGGCAACCGTGGCCACTGGGCGTTCCCAGCTTTCCGCTGGCTTGAAAAATGCCAGCAATATGCCCAACAGTAGGCTCGTTCCGACGGGAACCGCTATGGTCAGCAATACAAGCAGTGATGCCAGATCACTGGAAAGGTCAAACGGCATGGAAGGCCTCCTTGTCGCCGGTTCCATTGAGAACCGCGCAAGATCCTGTTCCCAACAGGACGGGATCCAGGTTATTCATCTGACCGCCGAACCATTCTTCAGACCGAGTCGGGCTATTTTTTGTTAGGACAGGCTTCTGGTCCAGAGTCATATCCACAAAACCTTGTCCCTCCTGATACAAACTTGTTTTGCCATCTCGATAATCCATGCAAACAAGACGCACCCAGCCATTCCGCACAACCCTGCCCACTTCCGGCTGTTTCTCTATGATCTTGGCAAGGATTTCAGGAGTGGAAGCCACCAGAACCATCAGCCTGAGTGGATGGTGAATTTCAACGGTCTGGCGCGGCAAACCCGTCCGAAGATCGCCGGTGGCGCCTTCCTGAACACCTAGCAGGCCTACCGGGTTATGAGGCAACTTCGTTCCACATCCCAGCCGGTCGTTATCGACCCGGGAAAAATAATACTGGAGATTGATCCCGGAAATGACAGGCATGATGCCAGCCAACATCCGTTCAATATAGGCGCCATCCTTGTCTGATTCCGGCTTGTACGATATCAAAAACGACCGCCTGTCGAGGAACACACCTCTTGTCCATTGCCTGGGCCCAAAAACAGCCATGGCATTATTGGCATGACCAACCTCGGGTCGTGGTTGGCCCAAATCCGCGGAACGCGACTGCACATGCCGAAGGGCTGAATCGGGAGTTGGCGAACCGGGTGCCGAATGAAAACGCCGACAGCGCTCTATCGAGTTGAAACGCACGCTCTGATTGAGTTTCCCCTGCACTTCCTTGACCAAGCCAACAGCCCATCGGGGCACCATATCAAGGTCTTCGATAATGACTGATTCATTGCACGTGTCGTGCATGCCGCCAAGAAACCACGTATCTGAAGGAATCTTGATTCCGCGCTTGGACAATTCGATCCGGATGTTCGTGCTGTTGGCCAGTCTTGCCAGCAATCGGGCATTTGCGACACCTTCATTTCCACCACAGGCTCCGCAATCATAGGCAGACTTATGCGGATTGTTCACGCTGGTTGAACCATGTCCCAGAAACACGACAATCCTGGAAAATGGTCCAGTCATTCCAATATTAACCATCAGGGCATGAACTCGATCGGCCTGATCGGCAATGCTGAACGCGCCTTCTTCAGAATCCGGCTTCATTTCAAAATCTGTTTTCACAAAAGACCGAAGGGTACGCGCTATCGCCGCCCTCAATCTTGCTCCCAGATGAGGCAGGAGAAACGCAATCACCAAGGCGGGGTAGGCTAACAAACCGAGCAAACCTGCCAGCAGAGAACCACCAACACTTGTTCGACTGGCCTTATCCAACCTGTGCATGACCCGGCTGATGCTCTGCTGCTGCTGGAATCTTGTATGCGAACGACCTTCGGCTGGCACTTCACGAACATGGTGAACAGCCTTCACATGGAGCGGACATAGATCTTGGGTAATGACCTGACCAAGCGGAGTGAAGCGGACAGGAAGACCAAAAAATCCCGGACCTCCAAAGGTTTCTGCCAATGGGTAGGCTTCTTCTATGGCCCGGCGAAACGATTCTTCACGATCATCGAGACATGTCATCACCTGGAATTCCGGCCGATCAGCAGGTCCGGAATCAGGTGCCAATCGTCTTGCTGAAATGACCGATACAACGCGATTGCGGTAGGATGCTTCAAAGGATTCTTGCCAAATGATCCGACGGTGATCACGTGTAAAACCTTCCACGGCGGCGCACAGGGCATGCGGTTCATGATCGTCGAGAAGTGAAAGACATCTTTGTGGATCCGATGCAATGGCATGAAAAAGATCCCACGCTTCATCGGGCGGGCCGCCACCTTGGGTCGGAGACTGTTCAATAGCCAATGTCAGGTCGGCTCTCAACCCAATACCGGAACTGCGCATGGCACTAGCACCGCCCATGGCTTCAAGACATAAATGTTTTTCTAATAACAATTGAACTGCCAGATAATCCACAAGGCTAACGGGTTGGTTGGGAACGGCACGCTCTGCGGGATAGCGTTCGAGACGCCACATCATTCCTGCCCAGCCAGGATGCGCCATCATGCTGCGTTTCAAAATGGAAGGATGGTGCGCGGGATCACCCTGCTGCCAAGCCAACAACGCGTCGAGTACGGCCTCGGCTTTCAATCCACTGGCAAGAATGGATTGGGCTTCCCGGCCCGCATCCGCCTGCCATGCCTGCGTGGTTGGACTTTCACCCAGTATCTGCAAGGCAAATCCAAAAAAACCGTCCATTCTGCCTGGCATGGACCAGTCGCCACTTCCCCGGTCGAGATACATGGCGCACAAAGGACCAACCGTTTCACGAATGCGTTGCCAAGGCAAATCAGACTCATTGCGTGCCAGCAATTCGATGAGAGGCAAGTCATCCAAGCATGTTTCAGAATGCCCGCCTAAATTCCACGGGAGCGAGCAAATCTTGTCCCAGATAATTCTTGGGAAATGGCCCTTCAGACGTGCTGGCGGTTGCTCACGCACCAGCCAACCACGCGCGTTGCGTGTGAATTCCGGAACCTCAGCCAGAAGAAAGAGCCGAACCCAATCAATTTCACTCCATCCGGTGGGAATGGTTGTTAGGTGGAATCCTGAACGTAAATACCCCTCAACAATATCAGCATCGCGAATAACACCGCTTCGATACAAACCGGCGTATTCGGAAAACGAAAGGTATCCGTTCGTGCCGAGCAAGCGCTTAGCCCGCACCATGGCTTCATGAAAAGGTTGGTCTTCAAGAAATCTCAGGGTGTTTTGTGATACAAACGTGGTGACTGGCGCCTGATCGGGAAGAAAACTGGCCAAGTCAACAAGTAATTCCGACCAGTGACGGGTCTGTCCATGACTATCACGGGTATGGTGAGATGCCTGAATCGAACGTGGCATAATGCGACACCGGTGCGCCTCGGCTTCGTCAACAATTTGATACTTGCAGTAAAAAGGATGGCGAAGCAACGAAGGGTGGGTTAAAAAGCAGCAAGAAATCCTGCTAGTTTAATTTGATGCAAGATAAGCCGGTTTTAGGCCCCTGATCAGCCAATGGGAAGCTTGAACACCGCTAGTTTCGCGGACAGTACTAGGACGAATACAAGCGCCAGTTAAGCAACCGACCGAACGCGACATCAACCACATCCAGCAGAATTACGTTCTGGATCGCTTTATTTATGGCTTGCTCGTGATGTGACATAGGCCCCCCTTCGCCGCACCCGGCTTCGGCTATGCGCATGGCCGACTGCAGTTTGAATCGGGACAGGCCCGAGAACGGGAATGGAACAATGGTTGGTTCCCCGGCTGAAGGTGCGACCAATCAACGGTTATGGCAGCTTCCGCAAGCAATGCAGGCTCGCCCAAAACATCGGACGGCACTTCCAAGACTGTCACATATGCACGCCGGGGACTGGCGACATGAATCTCCCCGAGCAATTAAAACCCGGACGAGGGAATCAAGGACCTCCCCGACTGTGTGTCTGACCCAATACTAAGGCGAGAAATCCACCGAAGTATTGTCATTAGGCGATATTCAAACTGATGTAATCGGCAATTGTTGCGCCGCCGATTTTGCTGCTTCTTCTTGCCCTGCAAATGGTTTGATCTTACGAGGGAGCGCAGTCACCGTAAGTTTCTTCGTAAATTTCACTGACAAGGCGCCCCTTGTAAGTCCAATGAGGCCCCGGTTGCACACTGTAATCCGTGCCTAGTGCCTGACGCGTAGCCGCAGTAAGCGATAACTCGGTATCGCCCAGCATCACTTTCCTTGGCCCAACAATGGTAACTGTCGTGCCATTGTGGATGGATTGGAGCACCTCGCCGGGAAGGATACCCATTTCCTCAAAATTGATATTTGGGCGTCGGGACCGGAGTTGATCCGCCGCCGCCAGCGACTGCTGATCGAGGCCAGTGGGTTGCTGAACAACCGCAGCAGTAGTATCCTCGGTATGCAGTAGCCTAAGAATTGCTATGGCTTGGTCTGCGTTCAACTTAAAAAATTCGCGTTTTGGGTTCACACGGCTTGGACCGAATGCGATGTGAAGCGCCCTCTCAACCTCTTCCGAGTTCGGTACCTTGCAAGCGAATTCCAGTTTGAACGGTACAGGAACGCCAGTGGTATACAATTGTGCAATGCGCGTATTGGCATCATCTTGATCAGTGCGACCAATTTTCACAAGTCCCGGCATCGCAGGGTTGGTCAGAACATAGACGACGCTGAGTTCACTCATGGCTGTTTCCCCGCAGACACCTCTGGCACTCATAATATAGAATAAAAGTAGGAATTCGGCTATCTGATTATTTAGCCACCGGTATGACGGTCTCGGCGCCAATTGCGTCCGCCGCAAACTCTAGAGCAGCCAAGATAGCTTCCCTAGTCAACCGTGGATGCGATTCAAGAAGTTGATCGATGCTCTCGCCTGCCCCAAGTTTTCGCAGGACAAGTTCAACCGTGATGCGAGTACCGGCGACGACCGGCTTACCTAGCATAATGTTTGGGTCGGACGTGATTATTGGTTTATTCATCGGATTTCCACCTTACGGCTCATGATACACGCAGAAGCGTAGGGCTGAAAGTATTCGACTAAACTGACTGTTACGTCGCCGAACCAGTGTTATTGCGTTTAATTCGCTTAAACCTAAAACAAACAACCCATAAAACAACGAAGAGCCCCTCACGATTGAGTAAGAGGCTCTTCGTGCCCGCTTGGGTGTAATGGGCTAGTGTTTTGTTAAAACCGCTTATTTGGTATAAACTAAGCCGTTTTTTGGTCATTGCTCAGCCACATGGCAGTTTCACAATCACTCGGGCGCCGCCGGTGGGAGCGTTATCGATCTGGATCGACCCGCCACAACCGTCAACGATGGCCTTGCAGATGGAAAGCCCAAGGCCCGTGCCCCCGCCGGAACGCACACGAAATCCAGATTGGCTGAAACGCTCAAACAATTTCGGCAGGGCGTCTTTTGGGAATCCCGGCCCGGTATCGGTCATGCTGAATGTCAACCAGCACGGATTGGTACGGTGATCAGATTCCACATTCAGGCGCACCATGCCGCCCGACGGAGTGTTTTTAAGTGCATTGTCCAGCAGGTTGCACAACACCTGCTTCAGCATTCCACGGTCGCCACGCGCCAGACCTTCTGCCATTATTCCGAACTCGAGCCTAATACCCCGTTGCTCGGCCACGCCGCGAAACATTTCAATAACACGCTGGCAAAGGGCCGATAGGTCGGTCGTTTGCCCCGCTGCTACCAGCCCGCCGGCATCACTTTCCGCCAAAAGCAACAGGCGGTTCACCAGCAATGTGAGCGATTCCAACTCCTCAAGAACATCAAGCAGAGTTTCGCGTCCTTGCTCAATGGAAGGCGGTCGATCCAGCGAAAGTTCAATCGACGCCTTCACGGCGGCCAGAGGGGAGCGCAATTCGTGGGCAGCATTAGCAACAAAATCACGTTGACGGACGGTATATTGCTGAATCCTGTCAAGAAGCCCGTTGATGGTTTGGGCCAAGCGATCCAGTTCATCGCCCACACCCCGCTGTGGCAACCGACCATCGAGCGCCACGGGCTGCAAGGTGCGGGCCATTGCCAGCATCGAACCCAAAGGCTCGGTAGCGCGTCCTGCCAGCCAATACCCAAGGACAGGTGAAATGATCAGCATGGCCAAACCGACAACAGCGAGAACCAGACGCATTCGGCCCAGATCATCGGCAACAAAACTTAATGAGGATCCAATTTGAACTTTCAAGGAGCCTCGGCTGTATTGAACCAGGCAGGTGTCCGCCACATGCCGTCTGCCATCGGTAATATCCCAACCATCATTCAAGACCACATCCGGTATCGGACCAGCTTCAATAACGCTTCCATCGGGAAACCTCAATCTGCCATACCACAATTGTTCCGTATGGCTTTCAACCTTGCGAGCCAAAGCCGATCGTACGGCATCCGGATTGGCGCCTTGCCCCACCAACAGTAGGAATTCACGACAATCTTCGTCGAGCACTTGATCGAGTTCACGGACCAGCAAAAAACCAACGCCCAGATAAAACCCCAAACTTACAGTCAGGAGAATCACCAACGCGCCCAAAGTATTCCAGAAGGCGAGCTGAAAGCGCATCGAACGAATGAAACGCCCAGCCCGGCTCAACCGCGTCGGCAATGTTATGCTCCCGCTCGCAGCGAATAACCGCGGCCACGGACCGTCTGGATCAGACCATCCAGCCCTGTTTGGCCCAGCTTGTTGCGCAGCCTGTTGATATGGACTTCAATCACGTTGGTAACGCCATCCCAGTCGTCTTCCCAAACATGCTCGCAAAGGGCTTTACGAGTAGTCACCTGCCCAGCGTTCCGCATGAGCAACTCCAGAATGGTGAATTCTGTGGGTGTGAGGTCGATATGCTTGCCCTGCGCTGTCACCCGACGATTGGTGAGGTCCAACGAAATAGAACCCACCTGAAGGTTTGGAGATGGGCGCTGACCACTGCGTCGGCAGACAGCGTCAACGCGCGCGAAAAGCTCGCTGAATGCGAAAGGCTTAACCACGTAATCGTCCGCACCGGCGCGCAGGCCAGCTACCTTGTCATCGACCGAACCTAGAGCCGTGAGGATCAGCAATGGCGTGCGCACGCCTCCGGCACGCAAACGCCGCAAAACTTCCAAACCACTGATTTCAGGCAGCATCATGTCAAGAAGAATCACATCGAATTGCTGAGAAAGCGCTTCTTCCAAGCCACGGGTACCCGTCTTAGCCCAATCGCAATGATGTCCCGCTCCGATGAAACCATTTTCAATGAGCCTTCCAATATGGGCATCGTCTTCAATCACCAATACCCGCAATGGCACTTCAGGAATATCATCCTTCACGTTCCCTATGAGCATGGCATTGGCTCCCATGTTATAACCCCAGTTCTTTGAGTTGACGCAAATCAACAGGCGCTGGCGCGCCGGTCATCAGGTCGCGGGCACGCTGATTCTTCGGGAATGCGATCACATCGCGGATATTCGATGTCCCC
>Ga0209598_10000895_pt1 | contig 24210 bp, 20 predicted proteins | sample M_140807_EF_Meta_FD_187317 | JGI IMG/M metagenome (GOLD analysis project Ga0209598, IMG submission 187317) | Freshwater microbial communities from Lake Montjoie, Canada to study carbon cycling - M_140807_EF_MetaG (SPAdes) (version 2) | ecosystem: Environmental > Aquatic > Freshwater > Lake...
CTGTACCGACCATTGTATGACGTGTGAAGCCCTACCCATAAGGGCCATGAGGACTTGACGTCATCCCCACCTTCCTCCGGTTTGTCACCGGCAGTCTCACTAAAGTGCCCAACTAAATGATGGCAACTAGTGACAAGGGTTGCGCTCGTTGCGGGACTTAACCCAACATCTCACGACACGAGCTGACGACAGCCATGCAGCACCTGTGTCCAGGCTCCTTTCGGCACCAAGCCATCTCTGGCAAGTTCCTGGCATGTCAAGGGTAGGTAAGGTTTTTCGCGTTGCATCGAATTAATCCACATCATCCACCGCTTGTGCGGGCCCCCGTCAATTCCTTTGAGTTTTAACCTTGCGGCCGTACTCCCCAGGCGGTCGACTTCACGCGTTAGCTACGTTACTGAAAGATTTCTCTCCCAACAACCAGTCGACATCGTTTAGGGCGTGGACTACCAGGGTATCTAATCCTGTTTGCTCCCCACGCTTTCGTGCATGAGCGTCAGTTCAGGCCCAGGGGGCTGCCTTCGCCATTGGTGTTCCTCCACATCTCTACGCATTTCACTGCTACACGTGGAATTCCACCCCCCTCTACCGAACTCTAGTCTGCCAGTCACAAATGCAGTTCCCAGGTTGAGCCCGGGGATTTCACATCTGTCTTAACAAACCGCCTGCGCACGCTTTACGCCCAGTAATTCCGATTAACGCTCGCACCCTACGTATTACCGCGGCTGCTGGCACGTAGTTAGCCGGTGCTTCTTCTTACGGTACCGTCATCCACACCCGGTATTAGCGGATGCGATTTCTTCCCGTCCGAAAGAGCTTTACAACCCGAAGGCCTTCTTCACTCACGCGGCATTGCTGGATCAGGCTTTCGCCCATTGTCCAAGATTCCCCACTGCTGCCTCCCGTAGGAGTCTGGGCCGTGTCTCAGTCCCAGTGTGGCTGGTCATTCTCTCAAACCAGCTACGGATCGTTGCCTTGGTGAGCCTTTACCTCACCAACTAGCTAATCCGACATCGGCCGCTCCAATTGCGCAAGGTCTTGCGATCCCCTGCTTTCACCCGTAGGTCGTATGCGGTATTAGCGTAACTTTCGCTACGTTATCCCCCACAACTGGGTACGTTCCGATGCATTACTCACCCGTTCGCCACTAACTTTGGAGCAAGCCCCAAAGTCCGTTCGACTTGCATGTGTAAAGCATGCCGCCAGCGTTCAATCTGAGCCAGGATCAAACTCTTCAGTTCGATCTAGTTTTGGGCTCTATCGCTTTGGAACCCTTTGACAGGTTCCGGGCTTTTGAGCACCGATTTTAAAGCTTGTAGACCTTGCGGTCTTGTCAGGCTTCTCAACCAGGCGCCCACACTTATCGGTTGTTATTTGTTTTTAAAGAACGGCTGCGTCGGCAGCGAAGAGGGCGAACTATACGGGGTTAAGTTCGAGCCCGTCAACACTCACGTCAAAAAAAGACAAAGAGATTGCGGTCCGGCTGGGCGATCAAGCACTTAGTGCATCACGCCAGGATCACCCGGGCGAACCGCCGCTTACCGACCTGGGCGACGACGGTGGCCGGGCCCGCCACCACCGCCTCGCGGGCGATGACCTTTTCGCCGTCAAGCTTGACCGCGCCCCCGGCAATCTGCCGGAAGGCCTCGGAAGTGCTCTCGACAAGACCCGCCTGCTTGAGCAACTGGGCCACACCCAGGGAGACCGCCCCGTCGAGCGAAACGGTCACTTCAGGAATGTCCTCGGGGATGGCGCCGGCACGGAAGCGCAGCTCGAAGTCGGCCAGCGCTGCCTCAGCCGCCGCGCGATCGTGGAAGCGGGCGATGATCTCTTGGGCGAAGGCGACCTTGATGTCACGCGGGTTGCGGCCTTCGGCCACCGACTTGCGGTCGGCCTCGATGTCGGCCAGCGGTCGGAACGAGAGCAGCTCCATGTAGCGCCACATGAGCTCGTCGGAGACGCTCATCAGTTTGCCGAACATGTCGTTCGGCGCATCGGCGATGCCGATGTAGTTGCCGAGCGACTTGCTCATCTTCTGCACGCCGTCGAGGCCCTCGAGGATGGGCATGGTCAGCACCACCTGCGGCGTCTGCCCGGTCTGCTTCTGCAACTCACGCCCGACCAGCAGGTTGAACTTCTGATCGGTGCCGCCGAGTTCGACATCGCTGCGCAGCGCCACCGAGTCGTAGCCTTGGATTAGCGGATAGAGGAACTCGTGGATGGCAATCGGCTGACCACCCGCGTAGCGCTTGGAGAAGTCATCGCGCTCGAGCATGCGCGCCACGGTGTAGCGCGCGGCCAGCCCGATCATGTCGGCGGCAGACAGCTTGCCCATCCAGTCGGCATTGAAAACAACCTCGGTGCGCTCCGGATCGAGGATCTTGAACACCTGCTTTTGGTACGTCTTGGCGTTTTCGGCCACTTCCTCGCGGGTGAGCGGCTTGCGGGTGACGTTCTTGCCAGTCGGGTCGCCGATCATTCCGGTGAAGTCGCCGATCAGGAACAGCACGTGGTGGCCGAGGTCCTGAAAATGACGCAGCTTGTTGATGAGCACCGTGTGGCCGAGGTGCAGGTCGGGGGCGGTCGGATCGAAGCCGGCCTTGACGCGCAGCGGTTTGCCGGCCTTGAGCTTATCGATGAGTTCCGCCTCGACGAGTATCTCCTCGCTGCCGCGGCGGATGAGGTCGAGGGCGTCCTGCCAGTGAGTATCGGCCATGCGTGGGGTCTGCGTAGGGTCTAGTGGTGGTGGCCCGGCACCAGTTGCGGTGACCGGCCGGCGGTGTGAGCGTGGGTGGGTCGTGCGAGGTGCTCGCCATGGTTGCGCACCGCCTGCGGCAACAAGGACCCCGCAACGATGCCGAGCAAGCTCATGCCAAGGCCAGCGAGTTGCGGCGGCAGAAGCGCCGCCTCACCGAGCACGAATTCGGTGAGCAGCCAGCCGCCGATGCCGAGCACGATGGCGGCGTAGGCACCCTGCGTGGTGGCGCGCTTCCATAGGGCGCCAACCACCAGCGGCACGAAGGCACCCGCCAGAGTGACCTTGTAGGCGTTCTCGACCATCTTGAAGATCGACGCATTGGTATTGAGAGCGAAGGCCAGCACCAACAGCGCGAAGCCGACGATGGTGAAGCGCATCACCCACAGGAAGCGGTGATCCGGCATCTCCGGCACGGCGCCACGAATGATGTTTTCGGCAAAAGACACCGAGGGCGCCAGCAAAGTGGCCGACGAACAACTCATGATCGCGGAGAGCACCGCACCGAAGAACACCGCCTGCGCGAGCAACGGCGTGTGCGTCATCACCAGTGTCGGCAACAGGCGCTGCGGGTCGGATTCGAGGAGGCCACCGAACACCTGGGGATCGACCAGGGTCGAGGCGTAGGCGATGAACATGGGCACGAAAGTAAAGCAGAAATAGATAGACGCTCCGAGCACGCTGCCCCAAATGGCAATCTGTGCGGTGCGCGCCGAGGTGATGCGCTGGAACACGTCCTGCTGCGGAATCGAGCCGAGCATCATGGTGATCCACGCCGCGAGAAAGCCCAGCCACTCCGACACGTCTGGCGGCGGGAAGAATTCGAGGCGCCCCGCGGCGCGAGCGCTCTCCAGAACCGGCGCCACGCCGCCGGTCTGCTCGGCAACCAGCATGGCTATGAAGAAGATGCCGCCCATCACCACGCCCATCTGCACAAAATCGAGGATTGCCACCGACAGCATCCCGCCGAACGTGGTGTAGGTGAGCACCACGGCGGTGCCAAGGAGCATCCCGGCTTCCTCGCTAAGGGCGCCGCCCGTAACGATGTTGAGGATCAGCCCCAGGGCTTTGATTTGCGCCGAGACCCAGCCCAGATACGAGGCGACGATGGCGAGCGTGGTCAGCACCTCGATACCCCGGCCAAAGCGCAGGCGAAAAAAATCACCCAGCGTCAAGATGTTGAGGCGGTAGAGGTAGCGCGAAAAGAACAAGCCGGCCAGCACCAGGCACAGCGAAGAGCCAAATGGGTCGGCGACCACGCCGCGCAGTCCCTCGGTGGCGAACGTGGCCGACACACCGAACACCGCTTCGGCGCCGAACCAGGTGGCGAACACGGTTGCGGTGACCACCGGCAGCGGCAAGTGGCGACCCGCAACAGCGAAGTCCTTGCTGTTTTTGACGCGCGAGCCGGCCGCCACGCCGATCGAAATCGACACCAGCAGGTAAAGGATGACAAAGGTCAACAGCATGCGCGGAGTCTAGCAAGACTCAAGCCAAGGTCCAGCGCCAGACCTCCAGCGCGATGAGCGCTACCAGCAGCACGGCCAGCAACGCCAGCCAGCGCTCCAGGCGGCGCAGGGGTGCGCGCAAGTCGTTGGCGGCGTCGGCCGGCTGGTTCAGCTGCACCAGGGCCCGATGCGCCAGCCGTGGCAGCTGCGGCAAGGTGCGCGCCCAAGTGACGGCCTCAGCCGTGACGTTTGCGCGCAGAGCTCGCCAGCCGATCTGCTCGCTCATCCAGCGCTCGAGAAACGGTTTGGCGGTGGCCCAGAGGTCGAGATCAGGGTCAAGGTCGCGGCCCAAACCCTCGATATTGAGAAGCGTCTTTTGCAACAGCACCAGCTGCGGCTGGATCTCGACCTGGAACTGGCGCGAAGTCTCGAACAGGCGCAACAGCACCCGACCAAACGAGATTTCCTTGAGCGGGCGGTCGAAGATCGGCTCGCAACAAGCGCGGATGGCCGACTCGAACTCGTCGACGCGGGTACTGGCTGGCACCCAGCCAGCGTCGACGTGGGCCTGCGCCACCCCCCGGTAGTCGCGCCGGAAGAACGCCAGGAAATTGCGGGCGAGGTAGTTCTTGTCGACATCAGACAGGGTGCCCACGATGCCGAAATCCAGCGCGATATAGGTGCCGTCGTCGGCGACCATGATGTTGCCCGGATGCATGTCGGCGTGAAAAAACCCGTCGCGAAACACTTGGGTGAAGAAGATCTCGACACCCTCACGCGCCAGACGCGGGATGTCGATGCCCTTCTCGCGCAGGGTCGCGACCTGGCTGATCGGCGTGCCGCTCATGCGCTGCATGACGATGATGTTGCGCTCGCACCAGTCCCAGTAGATCTCGGGGATGCGCAGCAGGCGCGACTTCTCGAAATTGCGCCGCAGCTGGCTGGCGTTGGCGGCCTCGAACATGAGGTCGAGCTCCTGCGCGATCGATTTCTCGAACTCCGCCACCACCTGACGGGGCTTGAGCCGCTTGCCGTCGCTGTAGATGCGCTCGACCAGCGCGGCGATGACGTGCATGAGCGCCACATCGCTGGCGATGATGCTGGCAATGCCGGGCCGCAGGATCTTGACCGCCACCTCACGGCCATCGGGCAGAACGGCGAAGTGCACCTGCGCCACCGAGGCGCTGGCCACCGGTTTCCGCTCGAAACTGGCGAACACTTCGTCGAGCGGACGCTTGTAGGCGCGCTCCAACACATCCACCGCCTCGTCGGATGGGAAGGGCGCGACGCGGTCCTGCAATAGCGCGAGCTGGTCGGCGATGTCGGTTGGGATCAGGTCGCGCCGGGTCGACAACAACTGGCCAAATTTGACGAAGATCGGGCCCAGGCTCTCGAGCGCGAGCCGCAGACGCTCGCCGCGCGGGGCGGTGACGACGCCGCGCCCAAGGCGGCGACTGAATCGCCAGCGCAGCGGCAAGAGGAAATCGTCAAGGCCATACGCCCAGACCATCGCGAAGATGCGCAGCAGCCGCAGCAGGCGCATCAGGCGGTGCGCGCGGTCAGCTGTTGCAGACGGGCGTCGAGACGGTCAATCGCCTCGCGCAATTCGTCGACGTCGCGCAGGAAACGCTGCATCTCGGTGCGTCCGACCAAGCCTGATTCGTTGACAGCGTAGTCGCGCAGACCGGTCTCAGCGCGCGCCAAAGTCTCGCGCCAGCCGGCTTGAACGCGCGCCGCCGCCGCACCGAGCGGCGCCGACACGCCCGGCGGCAAAAATGACTCCAGCACCGCAGGCCAGTCCCACTGCAAGTCGCGGGCGATCGCACCCAGGGTCTGCGCGAGAGCGGCATCGCCACTGAACGCGAGTCCGTCGAAAGCGGCCGCATCACCGAACGCCCGGCGCAGCAGACGGTCCGGTGACACCTGCATCGCGAGGTCGGGGGTGGGCGTATCGGCAGGCAGCACAGTTCCATCGGCCGCGATCAGCAGGCCGAGGCGCAAGCCTGCGATGTCAAGGGTCAGTGACTTGCCCGCGTGCGGTAGCAGGCGCTCGCGGACCACCGCCAGCAGCGGCGACCGTTGCAAGCCGGCAACCATCCGTTCGGCGGCTTCGGCAAACCTGGGCGGAAGCGGACTGGTCACGTCAATCGAGCCGGGTGCCGCGGTGTAGCGCGACAATCCCTGCGGTCAGGTTGAAGTAGTCGACGCGACCCAAGCCAGCCTCGACCATCATCTGACGCAGCGTGTCCTGATCCGGGTGCATGCGGATCGACTCGGCGAGGTAGCGGTAGCTCTCGGCGTCCCCGGCGATGCGCGAACCCATGAACGGCAGCACCTTGAACGAATAGGCGTCGTAGACCGGCTGCAGCGGGGCCGCCACCTTGGAGAACTCGAGCACCAGCAGCCGCCCGCCAGGCTTGAGGACGCGCCGCATCTCGGCGAGTGCGAGGTCCTTGTGGGTCATGTTGCGCAGCCCGAAGGCGACGATCACGCAATCGAAATGGCAATCGGGGAACGGCAGACGCTCGGCGTCGCACTGCACGGCGTTGAGGGCCAAGCCATGGTCAAGGAGCCGATCACGGCCGACACCGAGCATGTCACTGTTGATGTCGGTGAGCACCACCTCACCCGACGCGCCCACGCGCTCAGCGAAGAGTCGGCTCAAGTCGCCCGAGCCACCGGCCACATCGAGCACTCGATCACCCGGGCGGACGCCCGACAACTCGACGGCGACGCGCTTCCAGATCCGATGCAGCCCGAACGACATGACATCGTTCATGACGTCGTAGCGACGCGCCACCGAAGCGAACACGGCACGAACGCGCGCAGCCTTGTCCGATTCGGCAACGGTTTGAAAGCCGAAATGGGTCGTCGCGTCGCCCGCGGACGGCGGTGTGCTCTGCTTGCTCATTCCGTCATGGTAGCAGGGAAGAAAACAACGCCCCGACCGCCCTTTCAACAAAGACTCTGGATAGAGTGCTGCTTTCATGTTTCCGCAACAATTGGGTCATATTGTCCGAGCATCCGCCGAAATGCCGCGAACGAGACAGCGACTTACTCAAGCCATGGCAGCCACCATCCTCCTCGTCGAAGACGAACCCGCGATCCAAGAACTGATCGCCTTCAACCTCCAGCACGCGGGTCACCACGTCTTGCGCGCCGCCAACGGCGAACAGGCCCTGACCTTGGTCCGCAGCGCCCTGCCGGACGTCGTGCTGCTTGACTGGATGCTGCCCGGCATCAGCGGCGTCGAGTTGGCGCGCCGCCTGCGCGGCGACAGCCGCACCAAGGGCATCCCCATCATCATGCTGACGGCGCGCGCCGAAGAGGTCGACAAGGTGGCCGGTCTCGATGCGGGCGCCGACGACTACATCACCAAGCCGTTCTCGCCGCGGGAGTTGCTGGCGCGTATCAAGGCCGTTCTGCGCCGCCGCGCGCCGCAGATGACCGATGACGCTGTGGAAGCCGGCGGTCTACGCCTGGACCCGCAGACGCATCGCGTCTTTGGCCACGAAAAGCCGCTCAGCTTGGGCCCCACCGAATTCCGCCTGCTGCATTTCCTGATGACACACCCGGAGCGGGTGCACACCCGTAGCCAACTACTCGACCAGGTCTGGGGCGACCACGTGTTCGTTGAAGAGCGCACCGTGGATGTGCACATCCGCCGCTTGCGCGCGGCACTCCAGGACAGCGGTCACGATGCGCTGGTTCAGACCGTACGTGGGACCGGCTACCGCTTCTCACCCAACGTGGCCTGAGAGTCTTGCCCTGGCGGCGTGACATGCCACGGCTTCTAAGCGAGTTGTTGAGACAGCTGCGTCTGCCTACGGCCTTGGGTTTGGGGGGCGCTGTACTGGGCGGCATCCAAGGCGCGCTCATCGGGGTGCTGGCTGGCTGCCTGATTCTGCTGGGGCTGCAGCTGCGGCAGCAGATGCGCCTAGTCGCGTGGCTGGAACGCAACGACGGCTTGGTCCCGCCCGCCACGGGCAACGGCCTCTGGGACGAGGTCTGGCTCAACCTGGTTCGCCAACTCAAGCAGCAGGCCAGTGCTCGGGCGCGGCTCGAAAGCATGGTCAAGCGCTTCGAGTCGGCGGCCGAGGCGATCCCGGAAGGCGTGATCGCACTGGCACCGGACAACCGCATCACCTGGATGAATTCACTGGCGGAGAAGCATTTCAGCCTCGATGCGCGGCGCGACATCGACAAGATGGTGAACCATCTGGTGCGCTCCCCCCGCTTCAAGGATTACCTCGCGGCCGGCGATTTCCGGCGCCCACTGCTTCTGCACCCGACGCATCAACCCAGTCTGGCGCTGCAGGTGTTCGTGGTGGCCTTTGCCGGTGAGCAAACCCTGATCCTGAGCCGGGACGTGTCCGACCGGGAGCAGGTTGAGCGCATGCGGCGCGATTTTGTCGCCAATGTGTCGCACGAGCTGCGGACACCGCTAACCGTCGTCTCCGGCTTCATCGAGACCTTGCACGAGCTCAAAGGCCGCGCCGCGGCTTCGGCGCTGCCGCAAATCCTGCCGCTGTTAGAAAAGCAGACGCAACGCATGCAGAGTCTGGTCTCCGACCTGCTAACGCTCGCCCGTCTGGAGAGCACCCCCGAAGCGCCGCCGATGACCGAAATCGACGTTGGCGCACTGGTGCGAACCCTGATGGTGGAAGTGGATGCCCTGTCGGGCAACCAGCATCCGCTGTCGTCTGAGATCGACGACCATTTGCACCTGCTGGGTGCACCCAGCGAAGTGCGCAGCGTGCTGTCGAACCTGCTTTCGAATGCCGTGCGTTACACGCCAGCCGGCAGTCGCATCGACATCCAGTGGCTACGAAGCGTGGACATGTACGGCTCGCCATGCGGTGTCTTTACCGTGCGCGACAGCGGTCCGGGCATCGCTGCGGAACACCTGCCACGCTTGACCGAACGCTTCTACCGCGTCGACAGCGGTCGCTCCCGCGACAGCGGCGGCACCGGACTTGGGCTGGCAATCGTCAAACATGTGCTGACGCGACATGGTGGCCACCTCGAGGTGGAAAGCACGGTGGGCAAAGGCAGCGAATTCCGCGCGACTTTCCCACCCGAACGGCTGGTCACGGTCGCAAGCGATCAGCCGTAGCGGACCTCGAGGATCTCGTATTCGCGGACGCCACCCGGCGCCTGGACTTCGGCGGTCTCACCCGCTTCCTTGCCGATGAGGGCGCGCGCGATCGGACTTGAGATGCTGATCTTGCCGAGCTTGAGGTCAGCCTCGTCGTCGCCGACGATCTGGTAGGTCACAGTCGCGCCGGATTCGAGGTCTTCGAGCTCCACGGTCGCGCCGAACACACAGCGGCCATCGGCGTCGAGCGTCGCGGGATCGATGATCTGGGCATTGGCGAGCTTGGCCTCGACGTCGGCAATGCGCCCTTCGACGAAGCTTTGACGCTCCTTGGCGGCGTCGTACTCGGCGTTCTCGGAGAGGTCGCCATGGCTGCGCGCCTCGGCGATGGCGTCAATTACAGCGGGGCGCTCGACGTGCTTGAGATGCTGCAGTTCGGCTTTCAATTGCTCGGCGCCGGCGACCGTCAACGGGGTCTTTTGCATGGGGACTTCCGGAAAGTTCAGTGGCAACGGCGATGCAGGCCCTGCAGGTCGTAGACCTCGAGCGTCTGCATGTGACCGATGCCGGTGGCAGCGGCCCGGGCACCAGCCACGGTGGTGTAATAGGTCACGCGCCCTTGCAGGGCCGCGTTGCGAATCGACCAGGAATCCTCGATCGAACTCTTTTTCTCGTCAACCGTATTGATGATAAGGGCGATCTCGCCGTTCTTGATGCTGTCGACAATGTGCGGCTGACCTTCGGTGACCTTGTTGACCGGCGCCACCACCAGACCAGCCGCTTGCAAGGCAGTGGCGGTACCGCGAGTCGCGACCAGCTCGAACCCGAGTGCCGCGAGTTGACGGGCAATGTCGATGGTCGCCAGCTTGTCGGCGTCGCGCACGCTGAGGAACACGCGTCCACCTGCCGGCAAGCGCACTCCAGCGGCCAATTGACTCTTGACGAAGGCCTCGGCGAAGGTCTGCCCCACGCCCATCACCTCACCCGTGGATTTCATCTCAGGGCCAAGAATGGTGTCGACACCGGGGAATTTGATGAAAGGAAACACCGCCTCCTTGACCGAGTAATACGGCGGCACGATCTCGCTGGCGAACCCCTGTTCGCGCAAGCTGCGGCCGGCCATGCAGCGCGCCGCGATCTTGGCCAAAGGCGCGCCGATGGCCTTGGACACGAAGGGCGCGGTACGCGACGCACGCGGATTGACCTCGAGCACGTAGATGGTGTCGCCCTGCACAGCGAACTGCACGTTCATCAGACCGACCACCTTGAGGGCATGCGCCATCAGCGCGGTCTGCCGGCGGATCTCATCGACGATAGCCGGGGCGAGGCTGTAGGGTGGGAGTGAGCACGCACTGTCGCCGGAATGGACACCGGCCTGCTCGATGTGCTCCATCACGCCGCCGATGACCACGTCGGTGCCGTCACAGATGGCGTCGACGTCGACCTCGATGGCGTCGTTGAGGAAGCGGTCGAGCAGCACCGGGCTGTCATTGGACACCTTGACCGCCTCACGCATGTAGCGCTCGAGGTCGGACTGAGCGTGCACGATCTCCATAGCCCGCCCACCCAACACATACGACGGGCGCACGACCAGCGGGTAGCCGATCTGGGTCGCTTTCTCCAGTGCCTCAGCCTCGGTGCGCGCGGTGGCATTGGGTGGCTGCAGCAGCTTGAGGTCATGCAGCAGCGTCTGGAAGCGCTCACGGTCTTCGGCAGCATCGATGCTGTCAGGGCTGGTGCCAATGATCGGCACGCCATTGGCCTCGAGATCGCGCGCCAGTTTGAGCGGCGTCTGCCCACCGTACTGCACAATCACGCCCCAGGGCTGCTCGAGGTCGACGATCTCCAGCACATCCTCGAGCGTGAGCGGCTCAAAGTAGAGGCGGTCGGAGGTGTCGTAATCGGTCGAGACGGTCTCCGGGTTGCAGTTGACCATGATGGTCTCGAAGCCGTCTTCGCGCAGGGCAAGCGCGGCGTGGACGCAGCAGTAGTCGAACTCGATGCCTTGGCCGATGCGGTTAGGACCGCCACCCAGCACCATCACTTTTTTGCGTGATGAGGGCTGCGACTCGCAGGCTTCGTCATACGTCGAGTAGAGATAGGCAGTGGCGGTGGCGAACTCGCCGGCGCAGGTGTCTACGCGTTTGTAGACCGGACGGATGCCCAGCGCATGGCGACGCTCACGCACCGCAGCCGGACTGCAGCCCAGCAAGGTCGCCAAGCGGCGGTCAGCAAAACCGGCGCGCTTGAGCGAGCGCAGCTCGTCGGTGCTCAGGGCGGCGATGTTGCGGCCGGCGAGCGCCTGCTCGCGCTGGACGATGTCTTCGATCTGGGCCAGAAACCACGGATCGACCTTGCTGTGGGCAAACACCTCGTCCAGCGTCAAGCCGAGGCGGAAGGCATCGGCGAGATACCAGATGCGCTCGGGCCCGGGGATGCGCATCTCCCGCACCACCGTCTCGCGGTCGGCGGACTTCTCGTTGAGGCCGTCGACGCCCACTTCGAGGCCGCGCAGCGCCTTTTGAAAGCTCTCCTGGAAGCACCGGCCCATGGCCATCACTTCGCCGACCGACTTCATCTGCGTGGTCAGACGGTCGTTGGCCTTGGGGAATTTCTCGAAGGCGAAACGCGGGACCTTGGTCACCACATAGTCGATGCTCGGCTCGAACGATGCTGGCGTGGCACCGCCAGTGATCTCGTTGCGCAGCTCGTCGAGCGTGTAGCCAACCGCCAGCTTGGCGGCGACCTTGGCGATCGGGAAGCCGGTGGCCTTGGACGCCAGCGCTGAAGAACGCGACACCCGCGGGTTCATCTCGATGACGATCATCCGGCCATCGTTCGGGTTGACCGCGAACTGCACATTGGAGCCGCCGGTGTCGACACCGATCTCGCGCAGCACAGCAATGCTGGCGTTGCGCATGATCTGGTACTCGCGGTCGGTGAGCGTCTGCGCCGGCGCGACGGTGATCGAGTCGCCGGTGTGCACGCCCATCGGGTCGAGGTTCTCGATCGAGCAGACGATGATGCAATTGTCGGCGCGGTCGCGCACCACCTCCATCTCGAACTCTTTCCAGCCAAGCAGGGATTCCTCAATCAGCAATTCGCGAGTCGGGCTAGCCTCGAGGCCGCGTTCACAGATGGCGAGGAACTCCTCGCGGTTGTAGGCGATGCCGCCGCCCGACCCGCCCATGGTGAAGGACGGCCGGATGATCGCAGGGAAGCCCACGGTGGCCTGCACCGCCAGCGCCTCTTCCATGCTGTGAGCGACGCCGGAGCGCGCTGACTCCAACCCGATCCGGGTCATCGCTTCCTTGAACTTCTGGCGATCCTCGGCCTTGTCGATGGCCTCCTCACGCGCGCCGATCATCTCGACGCCGTACTTGTCGAGCACGCCATTGCGGGCGAGGTCGAGCGCGCAGTTGAGGGCGGTCTGGCCACCCATCGTCGGCAGCAGGACGTCCGGACGCTCTTTATCGATGATTTTCTCGACCACCTGCCAGGTGATGGGCTCGATGTAGGTGACATCGGCCATTTCCGGGTCGGTCATGATGGTCGCCGGATTGCTGTTGACCAAGATGACGCGGTAACCCTCTTCGCGCAGCGCCTTGCAGGCCTGGGCTCCGGAGTAGTCGAACTCGCAGGCCTGACCGATGACGATCGGACCGGCACCGATGATGAGGATGGACTGGATGTCGGTCCGCTTAGGCATGAGCCGACTCCATATCGCGAATGAAGCGATCGAACAAGGGGGCAACGTCGTGCGGGCCGGGGCTCGCCTCGGGGTGGCCCTGGAAGCAGAAGGCGGGGCGATCGGTCAGCGCAAAGCCTTGCAGGCTGCCGTCAAACAGGCTCTTATGGGTGATGCGGGCGTTGGCCGGCAGGGTCGCCTCATCCACCGCGAAACCATGGTTCTGGCTGGTGATCATCACGCGGCCGGAGTCCATGTCCTGCACCGGGTGGTTGGCACCGTGGTGGCCGAACTTCATCTTGAGGGTCTTGGCACCCACGGCCAGCGCCATCAGCTGGTGCCCGAGACAGATGCCAAAAGTCGGGATGCGCCTGTCCAGCACTTCGCGGATGGCCGCGATGGCGTAGTCGCAGGGCGCCGGGTCGCCCGGGCCGTTGGACAGGAAAACGCCGTCGGGTTTGAGCGCCAAGACCTCGGCGGCCGGCGTCTTGGCCGGAACCACGGTGATGCGGCAGCCGCGCTCGGCAAGCATGCGCAGGATGTTCTGCTTGACGCCAAAGTCGTAGGCCACCACGTGAAAGCGCGGAGCCGTCTGCGCGCCGAAACCCTGGCCCAGACGCCACTCGGTTTGCGTCCAGTCGTAAGGCTCGGCGCAGGTCACCACCTGCGCCAAGTCCATGCCAACCAAGCCGGCAAACTCGCGCGCCCGCGCCAACGCCTCGGCCTCATCGACGCGGCCGGCCATCAGGCAGCCGTTTTGGGCGCCGGTGTCGCGCAGGATGCGGGTCAGGCGACGCGTATCGATGCCGGCAATACCGGGCGTACCGGCATCGCGCAGGTAATCGGTGAGCGTGCGCGTCGAGCGGAAGTTGGAGGTGCGCAACGGCAGGTCGCGGATGATCAGCGCCGCGGCGTGCACCGTATCGGACTCGGTGTCTTCGGCGTTGGTGCCGACGTTGCCAATGTGCGGATAGGTGAGGGTGACCATCTGCCGGCTGTAGGAGGGATCGGTGAGGATCTCCTGATAGCCGGTCATCGCTGTGTTGAACACGACCTCGCCGACCGCTGCCGTCTCTGCCCCGATAGAAACGCCGCGAAACAGCGAACCGTCGGCAAGGGCGAGAAGAGCAGGCGCGGCTGGGGTCACGGTGTCTCGAGAGGCGATTTCAGGGTGCGGATGCGACAAGCGGACGCCGGTGTGGGCGTCCGCTTCATCAGTCCGCCTAATATACGCGAGCGGCCCTATCGAATCAATCCGCGGGGCAGGACACCCGGCGCATCAAACCAAACCGAGTACGTCACGCATGTCGTAAAGGCCGGCTGGCTGCTCCGCAAGCCAACACGCCGCGCGCACGGCACCTTCGGCAAAGGTGGCGCGGCTGGAGGCCTTGTGGGTGAGCTCTATGCGCTCACCGATGCCGGCAAACAGCACCGTATGGTCGCCCACCACATCGCCACCGCGCACGGTGGCGAAGCCGATGGTCTTCGGGTCGCGTTCGCCGGTGATGCCCTCACGACCGTAGACCGCGCTGGCGGCCAGATCGCGCCCAAGCGCGGCGGCGACCGCCTCACCCAGACGCAAGGCAGTGCCAGACGGCGCGTCGACCTTGTGGCGATGATGCGCTTCAATAATCTCGACGTCGTAGCCGTCGCCGAGCGCCCGGGCTGCGGTGTCCAGCAGGTTGATCAGGACATTGACGCCGACACTGAAGTTGGGCGCCATCACCAAGGGCAGCGATTTGGCTGCGTCGGCCAATGCGGCTTTGCCCGCGTCGTCGAACCCAGTCGTGCCGATGACCATGCGCACGCCGTGCTGGCGACACACTGCCAAGTGTGCCAGCGTGCCTTCGGGACGGGTGAAGTCGATCAGCACATCGGCCCCTGCCAAGGCCGCGAGGTCAGCACCAATGGTCACGCCGGTATGGCGACCGACCGCCGCGCCGGCGTCCTGCCCCAAGCTGGGATGTCCCGCTTGCTCGAGCGCCACCGCCAGCGTCGCCTGCGGATGCGCGGCCAGGCTCTCGACCAGCGCGCGGCCCATGCGACCGGCTACGCCGACCACCGCAACGCGAATCACGGCTGCGGCCCAGTCGGCGCCGGCGCGTCGGCGCTTGCCGGACGGGCGACGACGTCGCCCTCGAGGCGAAGCAGCTTGTCGTCCTCAAAAACGATGGTCAAGCGACGGGATTGCGCGGGCTTGTGGCCCTCGGTGAAGCGGTAGACGTAATCCCAGCGGTCGGCATGAAACGCATCTTGGACCATAGGTGTGCCGAGAACAAAACGCACCTGACTGCGAGTCATGCCCACCTTAAGTTTGGCGACCATCTCCTGCGTCAATGAATTGCCTTGCTGCACGTTGATGCGATAAGGACGCAGCCCGGGCAGATTACTGACATCCGGAAGGGTCGGCATGGAGCCACAGCCGCTGGCAAGCAGGCCTAGGCAGAGGGGCAGCAGAATATGGACGCGCATCATTGGGCCAAGTGTGGCGTTACGGGGCTGCGCTATGATAGCGCACGCCCACCCACGGCCCGCGCACCCCATGAACTCGTCGGCAGAGAACCTCAAGAACATCGGTCTCAAAGCGACCCAGCCGCGATTGCGCATCCTCGCTGTGTTCGAGCACAGCGCGACGCGTCACTTGTCAGCAGAGGACGTGTACAGAGCACTGCTGGCCGACGACATCGACGTCGGGCTGGCCACCGTCTACCGCGTGCTAACGCAGTTCGAGCAGGCGGGCGTACTGATGCGACACCATTTCGAGGGCGACCGCTCGGTGTTCGAGCTGAATCAGGGCGGCCACCACGATCATTTGGTGTGCACCGACTGTGGACGCGTCGAGGAATTCTTCGACGCCGAGATCGAACACCGGCAATCGCAGATCGCAGCCGAGCGCGGCTTTCGCATTCAGGAACACGCGCTGTGCCTGTACGTCGAATGCCTCCGCGAGGATTGCCCGGAACGCAAAGCGCAGCGCCGCTGAGTGACCGTCAATGGCTGAAGAGAGCGACCTCGAGCGGACAGAGGACCCGACCCCTAAACGACTGCAGGACGCTCGTGACCGGGGACAAGTGCCGCGCTCACGAGAGTTGTCGACCTTCGCCGAGCTGCTGACCGGCAGCGCTGTCATCCTGTTCGCCGGCAGCGGATTGGCTTTGGCGCTGACCGAGCTGCTGCGCCGCGGACTTCGCTTCGACCGGCGTGAGGCGTTCGACCCGCAAGCCGCCTTGGAGCGACTCGCGAGCTTGAATTTTGACGCGGTGCTGAGTCTGGCGCCGTTGATGGCGGCCGTCGCACTGGCTGTGGTGGTGTCGTCGTTGATGCTGTCGGGCTGGGTGTTCACCGCGGAGCCCCTGGTCCCACAGGCGTCGAGAATGAACCCGATATCGGGTCTTGGTCGCATCTTCTCCACCCAAGGCCTGATCGAGCTTGGCAAGTCGATTCTCAAGACGCTGTTCATCGGTGGCATCGCAGGCTGGTACTTGTGGAGCCATGCCGAAGAGTGGCTGCAATTGGCCGACGGCGATCTGCGCAACGCCATTATTGCGGGGCTGCAACGCACCGGCGAGGGCATCATCTGGGTGATCGGCGGCCTCGCGCTGGTGGTGCTTATCGATGTCCCTTTCCAACTTTGGAACCACCGCAAACAGCTGCGGATGACCAAGGAAGAGGTCAAACGTGAAGCCCGCGAACAAGAGGGTGATCCGCAGATTAAGGCGCGAATCCGTCAACTGCAGCGAGCCGCCGCCCGCCGGCGGATGATGGCCAACGTCCCCAAAGCGAGCGTGGTCATCACCAACCCGGAACACTACGCGGTGGCGCTGCGCTACGAAGGCATGAGCATGGTGGCGCCGAAGGTGCTGGCCAAAGGCACAGAACTGGTGGCGCTGCGCATCCGCGAGATCGCCGCCGACAATGGCATCCCGATCCTCGAAGCTCCGCCGCTGGCGCGCGCACTGTTCGCGCACAGCGAACTCGAGCAGGAGATCCCCACGACCCTCTACACCGCGGTAGCCGAAGTGCTGGCGTGGGTCTACCAGTTGGAGAACGATCCGGTCTCGGCCGTCCGTCCGACCGACTTGCGAGTACCGGCGGACCTGGATCCGCTGGCGCGTGACACCGAGGCCGCCGCGTGAACGCTCGCCTGGCTTTGCCGCTGCTGGTCATCCTGATCCTGGCGATGATGGTGCTGCCGCTGCCGCCGGTGGCGCTGGACGTGCTGTTCACCTTCAATATCGCGCTGTCGATGATCATCCTGCTGGTGGCGCTCTACACCCGCAAGCCGCTGGATTTTTCGGTGTTCCCCACCCTCCTGCTGCTCACCGCACTGCTGCGCCTGTCGCTCAACGTCGCATCGACCCGGGTGGTCCTGATCGCCGGTCACACTGGCGCCGATGCGGCAGGCAAAGTGATCGAAGCGTTCGGCCACTTTGTGGTTGGCGGCAACTATGCGGTCGGCATCGTCGTCTTCATCATCTTGGTCATCATCAATTTTGTGGTGATCACCAAGGGCGCAGGCCGGATCGCCGAAGTGAGTGCACGCTTCACGCTCGACGCGATGCCCGGTAAGCAGATGGCGATCGACGCCGACCTCAACAGCGGCATGATCGGCGAGACCGAGGCCCGCAAGCGGCGGCAAGAGATCGCGCAGGAAGCGGACTTCTTCGGCTCGATGGACGGTGCCAGCAAGTTCGTGCGTGGCGACGCAGTGGCCGGCATCCTGATCATGGTTATCAACATTGTCGGTGGGCTGTTTATCGGCATGCTGCAGCACGACCTGTCGTTTGCGCAGGCGGCGCAGAACTACACCCTGCTGACCATCGGCGACGGCCTGGTGGCGCAGATCCCGGCGCTGATCATCAGCACCGCGTCTGGCATCGTGGTGGCGCGGGTGGGCACCGACCAAGACCTCGGCGAAGAGATGGTCGGTCAGGTGTTCGAGCGCCCACGAGTGCTCTACACCACCGCTGGCATCCTCGCCGGGCTGGGTTTGATCCCGGGCATGCCCAACGCCGTGTTCTTGCTGATGGCGGGCTTGCTGGCCGGCCTGGCACGGTCGGTCGAATCGCGGCCGCCACCCGTCGACGAAGCCGCCGAAGCGGCCGCAGCAGCGGCACTGGAAGCGCCGGAGGTGAGTTGGGACGACGTCGCGCCGGTGGATGTTCTGGCACTGGAAGTGGGCTATCGCTTGATTCCGATGGTCGACCGCAATCAGGACGGCGAACTGCTCAAACGCATCCGCGCGCTGCGCAAAAAGTTCGCCAGCGAGATCGGCTTTCTGATTCCTGCGGTGCACATTCGCGACAACCTGCAACTGAAACCCAACGGCTACCGCATCCTGCTCAAGGGCGTGGAAGTGGGTACGGGCGAGACGCAGGTTGGCCAATTTCTCGCGATCAATCCCGGCAAAGTCCTGGGACCGATCGCCGGCGTGGCCACCACCGACCCAAGTTTTGGCCTGCCCGCCACCTGGATCAGCGCAGAAGACCGCGAGCAGGCGCAGCTGCTCGGGTACACCGTGGTGGATGCCAGCACGGTGGTGGCGACGCAACTCTCCAACCTGATCCAGTCGCACGCCTCCGAACTGCTCGGCCGCGAGGAAGTTCAGGGCATGCTCGATCATCTGGGCAAGGTGGCGCCCAAGCTGGTGGAGGATCTGGTGCCGAAGACGCTGAGCCTGGGCCTTTTGCGCAAAGTGCTACAGGGTCTGCTTGACGAGGGTGTGCCGCTGCGCGACATGCGTTCGATTATCGAGATCGTCAGCGAAACGGCCAAAGCCGACAGTTCCGCAGCCGATCTGATCGAAAAGATCCGCATCGGCTTGAGCCGGGCCATCGTCAACGACCTGGCCCCGGGCAGCCGCGAAGTCAGCGTCATCGCCCTCGAACCCAATCTGGAGCAACTGCTGATGCAGGCTTCGGTCGGCGTAGCTGGCGGCGAGGCGGGTCTCGAACCCGGCCTGGCCGAGGGCCTGCTTCGACGCGCCAGCCAACTCACCCAGGAGCGCGAGGCCGCTGGCCAGACGCCGGTGCTGCTGGTCGCCCCGCAACTGCGCCAGTTGCTGGCGCGCTTTCTGCGACGAACCCTGCCACAACTGCGGGTACTCTCGCACAGCGAAATCCCCGACAATAGGTCGATCCGCATCGTCGCCACTCTGGGTGGTCAACCCACATGATCGTCCGCAAGTTCGTCGCCAGCAGTACCCGCGAGGCCCTCCGGCTGGTGCGCGACACCTTGGGCGCCAATGCCATCATCTTGTCCAACCGCACCGTCGATGGCGAGATCGAGGTGATGGCGGTGGCCGAAGGCGATTTCGATGGCAACCCGCCCGACGTCAAAGTGATGCCGCAAGTCGCAGGTCGGACAGCTCCTGAAGCGCAAGTGTTTCGCAACGCCCGGGTGCGTCGCAACAAGCCGGTGCCCGCTCCGGCTGCGCCCATCGCCGCAGCCGACGACACCGTCTCCGAACTGGTCGCAGAAGTGCGTTCGTTGAAGCAACTGGTGGAGACTCAGCTGTCGGGTTTCGCCTGGGGCGAGACCGCGCGGCGCGATCCCGCCCGTCCCGACGCGCTGCGCCAGTGGATCGCAGCCGGGTTCAGCCCTGATCTCGGCCGAGCCTGGCTTGAAGCCATGCCACCCGGTTCGCGCAGCGCCGAGCTGTGCGCCAACCTGCGGCAGCGGGTGCACCGCGAGCTGCAAGGCTGCGTGGTCGAATCCGACCTGGTCGAGGAGACCGGCATTTTTGCGCTGGTGGGCCCAACCGGTGTCGGCAAGACCACCACGGTGGCCAAGATCGGCGCCCGCTGTGCACTGCGCCACGGGGCAGCGCAACTGGCCTTCGTCACCACCGACAGCTACCGGGTCGGCGCCGAGGACCAGTTGCGCGTGTACGGCAAGTTGCTGGGTGCCCCGGTGTTTTCGGCCCGCGACGGCGCCGAACTCGATGTGACCCTGGAAGACATCCGCCGCCGCCGTCTGGTTTTGGTCGACACCATCGGCATGGGCCAGCGCGACCAAAGACTGGCCGACCAGCTAAGCCTGCTGACCGGCGCTGGTCATGAAGTGCAACGCATCCTGGTACTGTCGGCCAACACCCAGCTGAGCACGCTGGAAGACGTGGTGCAGCGGTACAGCGAAGGCGGACTGGCGGGCTGCATCCTCACCAAGATTGACGAGGCGGTGCGGCTGGGCGAGGTGCTGGACACGGTCATCCGCCACCAGCTGCCGATCCATTATTTGAGCAATGGCCAGCGCGTCCCCGAGGATCTGCATCGGCCGAATCCGCTATACCTGGCTGACCGCGCCTTCCGCACAGTCAGCCGACTGCCGCCGGTGGACGGCGACAATGGCGAGTTGGCGCTGTACGCCGCCGCGCTGGAAACACGCGGTTCGGTGCCCGGCGCCGAATGACCGCAGCGCTCCAGGATCAGGCCGAGGGACTGCGCCGGCTGGTCAATGTGCGCGCAGTGCGCTGCATCGGCCTGCTCGGCCCCAGCGACCTTGGCCTTGGCGTATTGGCCGATGCCATGGCTGTGGCTTGGTCGCAGCGCAATCGCCAGACTTTGGTCATCGAAGCGCGAAGCGTAGCGGAGCCGCTTACAGACGACGCGCCACGGGCCCGGCTGCCAAACTCGTCACAGGCTCTGTTGGTGTGGGGACAACAGCTCGCGCCAGCCGACGTGGTGTTAGGCCTGCTCGACCCGCTCGACCAAGGCTGGCCTTGCCTTGCTTTCGACGAATTTGTCATGGTAGCGTCCGCGACACCCAACCATTTGACACAAGCGTACGCACAGCTCAAGGCGCTGTCGGCGCTCAGCGGTCGAACCAGCTGCCACGTGATGTTCACCCGGACCCCTGCCAGCGCCGCGACCCGACCGATGCAAAACCTGCAGCAGACCGCCCGCAAGTTCCTCGGCTGTGTCCCGGCCGAGCTGGGGATCATTCCCGACGATCCGGCTCTGGCGCAGGCGGCGGCCATTGGTCGCAACGCCGTCGAAAGCCATCCCAAATCGCCTGCAGTGCGGGCGATCCGGGTTGCCGTGGAGCGCCTTGACAGCCTTGCGCCACAGCCTGGCGACTGGAGCGCTTGGTTGCAGCGGCTCAGCCTCGCGCTCCAGCGTCGGCCCGGCGGTAAGCCATGAATCCCTTGTCAGCGGCGGCTCTGGAAGCCCGGGTTCAGGAACACGCGCCGCTGGTCAAACGCATCGCCTATCACTTCATGACGCGTCTGCCCGCCAGCGTGCAGGTCGACGATCTCATCCAAGTGGGCCTGATTGGCCTGATGGACGCGGTGCAGAACTTTGACGACACGCAGGGTGCACAGTTCGAGACCTATGCCGCACAGCGCATCCGGGGCTCGATTCTTGACGAGCTGCGGCACATGGACTGGCTACCACGCAGCGTTCGCCGCAACATGCGGCAAATCGAATCGGCCAACACCCGACTCGAACAGACCCTCGGCCGCCCACCCAGCGAACAGGAGCTGGCGCAGGCCTTGGACCTGTCGCTCGACCAATACCATCAGCAGTTGTCCGATGGTCGCGGCGCGCAATTGCTCTACTACGAGGATTTCCAAGACAGCGGCGAGGCGCATTTCCTCGACGCCTACGCGGGCGACGACCAGCCGACACCGGCCAGCGTGCTGGAAGATGACCAGTTCCGGCGAAACCTGATTGACGCGATCGACCAGTTGCCCGAACGCGAACGCCTGATGATGAGCCTGTACTACGAGCAGGAATTCAATCTGAAGGAAGTCGGCGAGGTGCTGGGCGTCTCGGAATCACGCGTCAGTCAGCTGCACAGCCAGGCAGTGGCCCGCCTGCGCAGCCGCTTGCGAGCCTGGACCGAAACTGCCTGAAGCCGATCTGCGGCCTGAACACGGGTTACTTGCTGCCCTTTCGGCTCAAGTCGATCAAGTAATCGACCACCTGCAACATCTGCTCGGCACTGCCCGCCATCGAGGGGGACGTGAGGTATTTGCCGCCCACCACCAGCGACGGGACACTGCTCAAGCCGTAGTTAACGTTGAGCTGGCGCGCCGCCTGGACCTTGCCGTTGACGCCAAAGGAGCGGTAAGCATCGCCGACCTTCTTGCTGTCAGCGCCCTGCTTGCCTACCCACTGCAAAAACGTGGACTCATCATTGAGATTGAGTTTCTCGACGTGCATGGCGTCGAAGATCTTGGCGTGGAGGTCGATATTGGTCGCGTCCAGGGCGTAGAAGGCCTTGGCCATCGGCTGCCAGTGCGCCGCCAACACAGCCGGCACCCGCTTGAACTGTACATCCTTGGGCAAACGCGCCACCCACGGGTTGAGCTTGGGCTCGAGGGCAAAGCAATGCGGACAGCCGTACCAGAAAAACTCGGTGACCTGCACCTTGCCTGCTTCGGTCGGTTGCGGCAGTGGCACCAGCACGTAGTCCTTGCCTTCGACCGGATCGGCCAGTGCGGTGCCACCCAGCCCCAGCCCGAACATGCAGCCAAGCAACAGCGGGCGGATCAGACGGTTGAGGGTGCGGAACATGGAGATCCTTTCGCTAGGGATGGTCAACGGGTTGGCATGTCGTCAACGCTGCCGGGTCGAACCGGTACGCTGTCGATGCCGTTGCTCTTCAGAAGGGTGCGAGCGGCGTCGAGTTCCGCAGAACTGGCAAACGGCCCGACGCGGATGCGGTGCAAGAACCCATCGCTCACCGGTAGTCGCTGCACCACCGCCGTCAAGCCAATCAAGGCCAGCCGCGCCTTCTGGTCGTCGGCATCAACGGGATTGCGGAACGCACCCGCCTGCAGATACAGGCCGGCGGGCAGGACAGTGCGATTGCCAGTCGACGCCGGCTCCCCCGACTTGTTAGGCAGGATGTCGTAGAAGTCGAACTTGGACGGCGGCTTGACCGCCTCGCCAGCAACAGTGCCCTCTCCATCATCCGCGGCCGGCACGGCGGGCGCGGCAGCCGGCTTGGGCTCCGGCACCGCCGGCAACACAGTGGGCGCCTCGCGCTCGGCGAAGGGTGATCCGCGCAGGTTGAGCCAGACCGCCACCGCCAAGGCCATCATGATGCCGAGCAACAAGCCGATAAGAATGCCGGTGAAAAGCCCGCCGCCGCGACGAGGTGCGGCCCGGTTGGGTGAGCTGTCAGGCACTGCAGACTTACGCTCGGCCATGATCACATGCGCTCCGGAGCGCTCACACCGAGCAGGGCGAGGCCATTGGCGATGACCTGCCGGGTCGCGGCAGCGAGCGCCAAACGCGCTTCGCGCAGGGCAGCATCGTCGACCAAGAACTGGCTGGCGTTGTACCAGCTGTGGAAGTCCGCGGCGAGGTCCTTCAGATAGAAGGCCACGCTGTGAGGGGCAAGGTCGGCAGCGGCGTCGGCCACCATCTGCGGGAAGGCTTCGAGCCGGTTAATCACGGCGCGCTCGTGCTCGCTGGTAAGCGGCCCGAGACCGGCCTGTGACAAGGCGGCCGTGTCCCCGCCCCACTGCTCGAGGACGCTGCAGATGCGCGCATGCGCGTACTGGATGTAATAGACCGGGTTGTCGTTGGTCTGGGCGCGGGCGAGGTCGATGTCGAACACCAGTTGCGAGTCGGCGCGGCGCGCCGCCAAGAAGTAGCGTGTCGCATCAGCGCCGACCTCGTCGATGAGGTCGCGCAAGGTCACATAACTGCCGGCACGCTTGGAGATCTTCACTTCCTCGCCACCGCGCATCACCGTCACCATCTGGTGCAGCACGTAATCTGGCCAGCCCAGCGGGATGCCAACACCCAGCGCCTGCAAACCGGCGCGGACGCGGGTGATGGTGCTGTGGTGGTCGGCGCCCTGCTCGTTGATGACGCGCCCAAAGCCGCGACTCCATTTGCCGCCGTGGTAGGCCACATCGGGCACGAAGTAGGTGTAGCCGCCCTCACGCTTGCGCATGACGCGGTCCTTGTCGTCGCCGAAGGTGGTTGTGCGCAGCCACAGCGCGCCGTCGTCCTCGTAGGTGTGACCGGACTCGACGAGCGCCTGCACAGTGCGCTCCACCGAACCATCGGCGTACAGCGCCGACTCAAGGCTGAACACGTCAAAGCGCACACCGAAAGCCTTGAGGTCGAGGTCCTGCTCGTGGCGCAGCCAGGCCACGGCGAACTCGCGCACCGAGGCGGCGTCCTCAGGATCACCCTTGGCAGTGACGCTGCGGTCATCGGCAACCACCGATTGCTTCGCCAAAAAGGCGCGGGCGACA